>Ga0247817_10000059_pt1 | contig 112886 bp, 94 predicted proteins | sample UWRJL212509R1_FD_178010 | JGI IMG/M metagenome (GOLD analysis project Ga0247817, IMG submission 178010) | Plant litter microbial communities from Arlington Agricultural Research Station in Wisconsin, United States - UWRJ-L212-509R-1 | ecosystem: Environmental > Terrestrial > Plant litter >... | reverse complement strand
GTGGTTGTTAGAAGCTGATGGCGTTTGGCAGACTCAAGCTGAAATTGATGCAAACCCTCACGTTGGAGGAGCTGCGCCAGGTCATTTACGTTATGTTGACCAAAATGGAGATGGTGTTATCGATGACAGGGATAAGAAAAATTTTGGATCTTATATTCCTAAATTTTCTTACGGTATCAACTTAAGCGTAGCTTATAAAAACTTCGATTTATCGGTTGATGGATTTGGAGCAGGTGGAAATAAAGTATATAATGGATTAAAAGGAAAACGTATTGACGCAGGAGAAAATATTTCCGCAGAAACGTTTAACACACGTTGGACTGGTCCTGGATCAAGCAATACAAACCCAGGTGCTAGCAGAGATGCGCTTTCTTCAAGTTATTTCTTAGAAAAAGGAGACTATTTTAGAATGAACAATATCACTTTAGGATATACTTTCAAAGATGCTTTCGGAATGTCTCGTTTAAGATTTTATGGAACAGCTCAAAATCCTTTCTTAATTACAAAATATTCAGGATTTACGCCTGAGTTAAATAACAGCGGTGCTCCAAGTGAAACTGCAGGTATCGAAGTAGATGCTTACCCAAATATCAAGACTTTCATTTTTGGTGTTAATATTGAATTTTAAAAAAAAAATATGAAAATTAATTATATAAAAATAGCCTGCTTCACATTCGCCTTGGGCGTAATGACTGGATGCGATGATTTTATCGATGTCGATAAGAGAGAAACTATAGCGGAAGAAGATAGCCAGACAAATTTAGAGCCTGTCGCATTCGTAAATGGTATTTATGGAATGATGACAGAATGGGATTATGCATTTTCTTACCTAGGAATTACAGAAATTCTATCTGACAACGCTGACAAAGGAAGTTCTCCTGGAGATCCGGGTGGTGATAAAGGTCAGTTAGATCTACTTGCTCATACAGCTTCTGCTGGTTCATTTGAAGCGATGTGGACAAATTGGTATAAAACTATCGGTAGAGCAACTTACTCAATTCAATACACTGAAAATTATGGTCTGACTGATGAAGCCTATAAAAACAGATTAATCGGTGAAGCAAAATTTTTAAGAGCTTACCATTATTTCTTTTTAGTAAGAGGTTGGGGAAATGTGCCATTGCAACATATCAGTTTGATTGATAGAGCTCCAAAAGAACAAGTTTATGATTTTATCGAACAAGATCTTTTAGAAGCAATCGCTGTTTTGCCAGAAAAAAATGAATATGCTTCAGCAGATTTAGGCAGAGCAACAAAAGGTGCTGCTAGAGCTTTACTTGCAAAAGTATATTTATACCAAAAAGACTGGACGAACGCTTTGAAATATTCAAACGAAGTTCTTAATTCAGGTCAATACGGACTTGAAGGAGACTACGCAAGATTGTGGAGAGCAGAAACTGAAAATGGAACAGAATCTATCTTTGAAGTTCAAGCTCGTGGTGAATCTATTGCTCACGGTGTAAATCAATATTCTGAAACGCAAGGTGCTCGCGGACCAAGTGGATGGGGATGGGGATTCAACACACCATCTGAAAACCTTTTAAATGCTTACAATGCTGAAGGAGATAACATCAGAAGAGATGCAACAATTATTTTCAGAGGAGAAACAATGTATGACGGACGAATCGTTAGTGAAGCTGTTGAAAATCCAAGATATAATGAAAAAGCATACTCAAGCGCAAATTTAGGTGCAGGTGATGGTGATAAAAACATCAGAGTTTTGAGATTGGCTGAAATTTATTTGATCAAAGCAGAAGCTGCGAATGAATTAAACGACCAGACTACTGCTTTACAAGCTTTAAATGAAGTCAGAGACAGAGTTGATTTAGGTTTTGTAACTATTACAGACCAAGCTTTATTAAGAAAAGCAATCTGGAAGGAAAGAAGATTAGAATTAGCTTTCGAACACGACAGATGGTTTGATTTAATCAGAACTGGTGAAGCTGCGCAAGCTATGCAGGCTGATGGAAAAACATTCGTTGTTGGAAGACACGAATTGTTTCCTATCCCGAACAACCAGCTAATCCAAACACCGACTATGGTTCCAAACCCTGGTTACTAAAATACAATTAATGAAAAACCTACTTTTCATACTATTAACAGCAATTACAATAAGTTGTGGATCAAGCGAATCGTCTCCGTCTGGAGACGATTCTGCCACAACACCTCCTACGACCGCACCGTTGACTGATGAGCAGTTAATGGATGTTGTAGAGAAGCAGACTTTTAAATATTTTTGGGATTTTGCCGAACCAAATTCAAAATTGGCAAGAGAACGCTACCATCCAGACGGGAATTATCCAGAAAATGACTCGAATATCGTTACAACAGGCGGTTCTGGTTTCGGATTAATGGCAATCGTAGCTGCAGTTTCAAGAAATTATGTTTCAAGAACAGAAGCAGTTTCAAGGCTAAACACAATCGCAAACTTTCTAGAAAATGCTGACAGATTCCACGGAGCCTGGCCACATTGGATGGACGGAAACACAGGTCGCGTAAAACCTTTTGGAACAAAAGATAACGGTGGAGATTTAGTTGAAACTGCATTTTTATGCGAAGGTATTATCTGCGTTCGCGAATTTTTTAAAAACGGTTCTCCAGAAGAACAAGCATTGGCACAAAAATTTGATGCGCTTTGGAAAGGCGTTGATTGGAATTGGTACAGAAACGGTCAAAACGTGCTTTACTGGCATTGGTCTCCAAATTATGCTTGGGAAATGAATTTTCCCTTGGAAGGATACAATGAATGCCTAATAACTTACATTTTGGCAAGCGCTTCGCCAACACATTCTATTCCGGTAGAAGCTTATCACCAAGGCTGGGCAAGAAGCGGAGGCATTGTTTCTGCAAATACAAAATACGGAATTCCACTGATTTTGAAGCACAATGGCGCTGAAGAAATGGGCGGGCCGTTATTTTGGGCACACTATTCTTACGTCGGACTTGATCCAACGCAACTTACCGACCAATACGCAAATTATTGGGACGTAAATGTAAATCATACCAAAATCAACTATCAATATTGTGTAGAAAATCCTAAAAATTTTGGAGGATATGGATCAAATTATTGGGGATTGACGGCTTCTTACAGTAGAAATAATGACGGCTCTATCGGATATGACGCGCACATGCCGTCAAACGATAAAGGCGTGATTTCTCCAACTGCCGCAATTTCATCGATAGTTTATACTCCGACAGAATCATTGGCCGCAATGCGAAACTTTTATGAAAATAATAGTGCAACAATGTGGGGACCAGCTGGATTTTATGACGCTCACAGCCAGCATTTTGGCTGGACAGCAAAAAGATATCTGGCAATTGACCAAGGTCCCATGGCCGTTATGATTGAAAATTATCGCTCTGGCTTGCTTTGGAACCTCTTCATGAATGCTCCAGAAGTACGTCAAGGCTTAATAAAACTAGGTTTCCATTCCGGCAAACACGGAATTTAATTTAATAGAAGTTCCGGTTTCTTAAAGCAATTAACCGGAACTTTTATTTTTATAAAATTTTTCAGAAACGAAATTTCAGGCATTTTATGGTTTCCATATTCCTGCCTTATTCCAGAACTTTTTATTTTTTTAAAGAAAAAAAATAAAAAGGTTCTTCCCTGCAGTCAGGGTTAGTTGAGAAACTAATTACACAAATTAAACGCCAGTCCTCAAGATTACGCATACCAAAAACATCAATCAATCAACGCATAAAAATTACAATCCAGAATATAAATTTCCCCTTTAATAAACACAACTATAATGAAGTTAAAAGCAGTCGCATTACTAGTATTAGCAGTATCTTTCTCGGTTCACGCCCAGAAAAGCAAGAAAAAAAACACAATCAAACCAAAACAAGAGTTCGTAGCAGAATTAATTGCAAAAATGACTCTTGAAGAAAAAATAGGACAGTTGAATTTGCCAAGTTCTGGCGATATCACGACTGGCCAAGCAAAAAGTTCGAACATTGCCAAAAAAATTGAAGACGGTCAAGTTGGCGGATTGTTCAACATCAAATCTGTAGCAAAAATTAAAGACGTCCAAAAAATTGCCGTAGAAAAAAGCCGCCTCGGAATTCCGTTAATTTTTGGAATGGACGTAATCCACGGTTATGAAACAACATTCCCAATTCCGTTAGGTTTGTCAACTTCTTGGGACATTCCCGCCATTGAAAGAAGCGCAAGAATCGCCGCAATCGAAGCAAGTGCCGACGGTATCAACTGGACATTTTCTCCGATGTTAGATATTTCTCGTGAACCAAGATGGGGAAGAGTTTCTGAAGGAAATGGCGAAGATCCATATTTGGCAGGAAAAATCGGAGCTGCAATGGTAAGAGGTTACCAAGGCGATGATTTGTCAAAAAACAATACGATTTTATCTTGCGTAAAACACTTCGCACTTTATGGCGCGCCTGAAGCGGGAAGAGATTATAACACTGTGGACATGAGCCACATCAGAATGTACAATGAATATTTTCCTCCTTACAAAGCGGCAATCGACGCTGGAGCAGGAAGTGTGATGGCGTCGTTCAATGAAATCGACGGAATTCCAGCAACCGGAAACAAATGGTTATTGACAGACGTTCTTAGAAATCAATGGAAATTTAAAGGCTTTGTAGTGACAGATTACACCGGAATTCCTGAAATGATTGACCACGGAATGGGCGATTTGCAAGCTGTTTCAGCATTGGCATTAAAAGCCGGAGTTGAAATGGACATGGTTGGAGACGGTTTTTTAAATACGTTGAAAAAATCTTTAGACGAAGGAAAAGTGACAATTGCAGAAATTGACAACGCCGTTCGCCTAATTTTAAATGCAAAATATGACTTGGGACTTTTCCATGATCCGTATAAATATTGTGATGAGAAAAGAGCAAAAACTGAAGTTTATACAAAAGGATTCAGAGCCGAAGCTAGAAAAATTGCTTCAGAATCAATGGTTTTGATGAAAAATGACAATCAAGTTTTACCATTAAAAAAATCAGGAACCGTTGCCTTAATCGGACCTTTGGCGGATGCCGGAAATAATATGGCCGGAACTTGGAGCGTTGCAACAAACCAAGGAAGAACAAAATCTTTGAAAGACGCAATGAAAGAAGTTTTGGGCAATAAAGTGAATTTACTTTATGCACAGGGTTCTAATTTAGATTACGATGCTGAATTCCAAACGCATGCGACTATGTTTGGCAAAGACATGAATAGAGACAACAGATCTCCAAAAGAAATTATCGCTGAAGCGGTTGCAATTGCCCAAAAAGCGGACGTAATTATCGCTGCAATCGGTGAATCTGCAGAAATGAGCGGAGAAAGCAGCAGCAGAACAAACCTTGAAATTCCGCAGTCTCAAAAAGATTTATTAGAAGCTTTAGTAAAAACAGGAAAGCCGGTTGTGGTAGTTTTATTTGCTGGCCGTCCGATGGTTTTGGTGGATGAAGTTGCAAAAGTTCCAGCGTTGTTGAACGTTTGGTTCCCAGGAAGCGAAGCTGGTTATGCCATCACAGACGTTTTGTTTGGAGATGTAAATCCTTCTGCAAAATTGTCTGCGACTTTCCCAAGAAGTTTAGGTCAAGTGCCAATTTTTTACAACCATAAAAATACAGGAAGACCTTTGGCAAACAAAGAAGGGAAGTTTGAAAAATTCCGTTCTAATTATATTGACGAAAGAAACGAGCCGTTATTCCCATTCGGATTTGGTTTGAGCTACACAAAATTTGACTACAGCAATTTGAAACTTTCTACCGATAAAATCAACGCTAGCCAAAAATTAACTGTCTCTGTGGATGTAAAAAACAGTGGCAATTACGACGGAAAAGAAGTTGTGCAATTATATATCAGAGATTTAGTTGGTTCAGTTACAAGACCAGTAAAAGAATTGAAAGGCTTTGAAAAAGTACTTATCAAAAAAGGGGAAACGAAGACAATAGCATTCGAAATTTCAGTAGAAGACCTGAAATTTTATAATTCAGATTTAGATTTCGTAGCAGAACCAGGAAAATTTCAGGTATTTGTAGGAACTAATTCTGACGAAGTAGCAAGCAAAGAGTTTGAGTTAGTTAATTAATATTTTTTGTGAATTCTGAGAAACCCTTTAGTTTGCGCTAAAGGGTTTTTTTCAAAGCAATTGATTCAATTATTCTAAAATTAAAATATGACAGTTTCAAAGAAAATAAATAATTTTTTAGTTGCAATCGCATTAATATCGGCAACTGGCGAAGTCGATGCCCAACAAAAAACATATTGCAATCCAATCAATATCGATTACGGATATTGCCCGATTCCCAATTTTGTCACACAAGGAAAACACCGCGCGACGGCAGATCCTGTAATTACCAATTTTAAAGGAGAATATTACCTTTTTTCCACAAATCAATGGGGATATTGGCACAGTGCAAATATGCTCGATTGGAAATTTATCCCAAGAAAATTTCTTCGTCCAGAACATAAAGTGTATGATGAACTTTGTGCGCCATCAGTTTCATTTGTGAACGACACTTTACTCGTAATCGGTTCCACGCACACAAAAGATTTCCCTTTATGGATGAGCAAAAATCCAAAAACTGATGATTGGAAAGAATTGGTTCACAAATCAGAAGCTGGAGCTTGGGATCCGCAAATTTTTTGGGACAAAGAAAAAGACGAAGTCTATATGTATTATGGTTCAAGCAATTTATATCCATTGTACGGAATGAAATTGAACCGAAAAACGTTTCAGCCAGAAGGCGAAAGAATTCCGGTTTTGGCTTTAAATGACGACGAACACGGTTGGGAAAGATTCGGCGAGCACAACGATAATACGTTTTTACAGCCGTTTACCGAAGGCGCTTTTATGACCAAACACAACAATAAATATTACCTCCAATATGGCGCGCCAGGAACAGAATTCAGCGGTTATGCTGACGGAGTTTACGTAGGAAATAATCCGCTTGGGCCTTTTGAATATCAATCTCACAATCCGTTTTCATATAAGCCGGGAGGTTTTGCAAGAGGCGCGGGTCACGGAGCGACATATCAGGATAACAATAATGATTATTGGCACGTTTCCACAATTGTGCTTTCCACAAAGAATAATTTCGAACGAAGAATTGGGATTTGGCCAGCTGGTTTTGACAAAGACGGCGTGATGTATTCCAACACAGCTTATGGCGATTATCCGACGTTTTTGCCGTCGGAAAAGAAAAATCATTTGAACGAAAATTTCTCTGGATGGATGCTTTTGAATTACAATAAATCGGTTCAAGTTTCGTCAACTTTGGGCGGTTTCCAACCAAATTTTTCTACGGATGAAGACATAAAAACCTATTGGTCAGCAAAAACTTCCAAAAAAGGAGAATATCTGATTTCTGATTTGGGAGAAAAATCTACAATCAATGCCATTCAGATAAATTATGCCGATCAAGATGTCGAATTGATGGGAAAACCAGAAACTACAACCGGACATAAATACATTATCTATGCTTCAAATGACAGCAAAAATTGGAAGGTTTTGGTTGATAAAAGCAAAAATACAAGAGATGTGCCACACGATTATATTGAATTAGAAAAACCGGCTTCAGCACGTTATTTGAAATTGGAAAACATCCAAATGCCAACAGGAAAATTCGCTATCAGCGGTTTCAGAGTTTTCGGAAAAGGTGCTGGGCAAAAGCCAAATGCTGTTCAAAATTTCTTTCCGTTAAGAGCTGAAGCCAAGAAAAAAGGGGAGCGAAGAAGTGTTTGGTTCAAATGGCAACAAGAAGAAAATGCTGATGGTTACGTAATTTATTTCGGAAAATCTCCAGACAAGCTTTACGGTTCGATAATGGTTTATGGAAAAAACGAATATTATTTCAACGGATTGGATCGTTCAGATGCCTATTATTTCCAAATTGAAGCTTTTAACAATAACGGAATCGGACCAAAATCGGAAGTGAAAAAGTCAGAATAATCAAATTAGATGAAAACCGAGGTCGCAATCGTTGTAATATTGATTTAAAACTGATTATTTACGTTTAAGAAATCGTTTTCGTTAATAACTAAATCGTTCCGCTATTGTATAATAATTTTATATAAATGTATATTTATCAAATATTTTTTTAGTTATTCTATAATTTTTAGAATAAATTAATGAAGTATTCATAATCGAAAACTATAATACTTTAATCAACAACCCTCATTTTATGAATTCAGAACAAACAAAATCTAATAATTCGGCGCTTTATACACTGATTACAGTTTTTTTCTTTTGGGGATTTATTGGAGCATCGAACGGTGTTTTTATTCCCTTTTGCAAAATTAAATTCGGCCTCGACCAGTTTCAAAGCCAGCTGATTGACTTCGCATTTTATGGCGCGTATTATTTAGGAGCCTTGTTGCTTTTTATTTTCAGCGGTCTTGCAAAAAAAGATATTTTGAATTCTTGGGGATTTAAAAAAGGTATCATCAACGGATTAATTGTCAGCGCTTTTGGAGCGGCATTTATGATTTTTGCAGTAACTCAAGGAAGTTATGCATTGATTTTGGCAGCTTTGTTTGTAGTTGCGTTAGGTTTTTCATTACAGCAAACTTCGGCCCAGCCTTTTGCAGCGTCTTTAGGCTCGCCTCAGACTGCTTCTAACAGATTAAATTTAGCTGGCGGTGTAAATTCCTTCGGAACTACAATTGGCCCAATCGTCGTTTCAATCGCATTATTTGGAGTTGTTGCTGGCGTAAATTTAGAAGATTTCGCGAAAAAAGCTGACTCATTAGATAAAATGGAAATTCTTTATATGGCTGTTGGTGCGCTCTTTCTAGTCGCTGCGGCTTTATTTTTCTTTTCTAAAAAATTACCAGCAGGAAAGAGTGATTCTGTTTTTGAACCGGCAAACAAAGCAAGAAATATCTTGATTACGATTACAGTTGCAATGATTGCAATTTTTGCATACATCTTTTCACGTTACGAAGATCCAGAATTCATCACGAGATTTCTTGAGAATAAAGAAGTAGATTATTTAGGACTTTCTTTGACAGTTTCCTCTTTATTGGTTTTAGTAATCGGTTTGCTTTATGCAAATACAGCAGCACAAAAAAATCCAGAAGGTTGGGGCGCAATGCGTTATCCGCAGTTGGTTTTGGGTATGTTGGCACTTTTTACTTACGTTGGAGTAGAAGTTACTATCCAAAGTAATTTAGCAGAATTATTAGGAACTCCAGCTTTCGGAGAAATCACCGGCGCTGCAATCGCTCCATATATTTCAATGTATTGGGGAAGCATGATGATTGGCCGTTGGGCGGGCGCGATTTCCGTTTTCAATCCTTCAAACAGCTTGAGAAAAATCTTGTTGATTATTGTTCCTTACATTGCTTTTGGAGTTGTACTTGCAGTAAATTATGTTTCTGGTCAAGATATTAAACCGTTGTACGCTTACGCAGCCGTCGTAGCAGTTCAAATCGCTGGTTTCTTTTTAGGTCAAGACAAGCCTGCAAAAACATTGATGATTTTCGGAATTCTTGGAATGGCAGCAATGCTAATCGGATTATTTACAACAGGAACAATTGCAATTTATGCCTTCATGAGTGGTGGATTATTTTGTAGCATCATGTGGCCGGCAATTTTCGCACTAGGAATTACAGGTTTAGGTAAATACACTTCGCAAGGTTCAGCATTCTTGGTAATGATGATTTTGGGTGGTGGAATTATCCCGCCATTGCAAGGAAAAATCTCAGATATCATCGGAATTCATGAATCTTATTTTATCCCAGTTTTGTGTTTTGCTTACTTGGCTTTTTATGGTTTTGCAGTAAAAGGAATCTTGAAAAAACAAAATATTGACGTTGACGCAATCGAAGCAGAAGGCGGTCACTAAAATAAATTAATGCAAATAAAAAACCTCAGATTTTTCGTCTGAGGTTTTTTTATAGGTAAAATTTACAACACGATCACTTTAAATTCTTCTTCCAAAGGATGCAATTCTTCAAAAAGTTTATCAATTAAAACGTTGCCGCTTTCCAGATAAAATTCAGAAAAGTTTACAACGCGTTCTTGCAAATTTTTATTTGGGAAAAGCTCATTCTGCAAATCAGTAATTCGTTCTAATTCGTCACTGTGCTTTTTCTTTTCTGCTTTTAACAAACGTTTTTCTAGATTTTCTAAACCTTTTAACTGCTTTATTTCCTGAGCTTTTACCGCTCCAAAAAATGATTTGTCAGTAGCACTTGCCATCACGTTTAAATCTTCAAACTGTTTTCTCAAAAACTCTTTTTGGGATGTGAAATCAATCGAAAATTGGGAGAAAGTTTTGACTTTTTCATTCATTAAATCAGTTTGTTTTAAAAACAGATCTTTCCAGGAAAGCCCTAATTTATCTGCTTTTTTAGCTTGTTTTTCAGTCGCCAAAAGTACCGAATTACGCAAAAGCAAAATCGGAAAGGTTACATTTGAAGCTTCAAAATAAGATTTTAATTCCAACCAATAAGCCAATTCACCGCCGCCGCCAATATAGCAAAGATTCGGCAAAATGACTTCCTGATATAAAGGTCGCATGATCACATTCGGACTAAATTTCTCTGGATTATTTTGCAATAATTCTAAGATTTCAGCTTCCGAAAATTTGAGTTTTGTATTATTTACGTAGTAAAAATTATCTTGGAAAATGATTCGCTCGCGCAAGTTATTTTCGATATAAAAAAGGTTGATTTCCCTCGGATTTACTTGAATATTATAATTTTTTAATTGCTCAGAAGTCTCCAAAACTTTTTGATGTGAAGTCTGTTTTAAAAGTTCCTCCTTCGCATACGGAATAAATTCTTTTTTCAATTCAGCATCATCAGCATCAATAATTACCAAACCTGTTTTTCCAAAGATTTCATTGGCTAAAAAACGAGTAGCTTCCGCCAAATTTGTATGTTTTACATAAGCATCTTGGAATAATTTTCTGAGATATTCTGCATTTTTTCCCAAACCTAATTCTAAAGAAAAAACTTCAAAAACTTCATCCAAACCTTTGGTAGAAAGTCTTCCAACAGGCCCGCCATTTTCAGTATTCCAGCGCACTTTTTTTCCGTGTAAATTGAAATAATTTATCTCCTCAAAATCGTGGTCTTCCGTCGCCATCCAATAAACCGGAACAAAATTATATTCAGGATATGCTGCTTTTAATTGTTTCGTCAAATTAATTACCGAAACAATTTTATATAAAAAATACAGCGGACCGGTAAATAAATTCAACTGATGTCCGGTTGTAATCGTAAATGTTTTTGAACTTGAAAGCGACTTGATATTCACATTCGTCAAATCAGAAACATTCAAATTAGCGTATTGTTTTTCTAAAACAGAAACTAATGTTTTTCGATTTGAATTATCGTCTGAATTGAAGTTTTTACCTTTTTCAACTAGCTGTTTTTCAAAGTTTTCTAAAGTTGGAAATCGATTGTAAAGCGACTGTAAGTCTGGTTTTTGGTTTAAATAATCATTTATTAATGAAGAAAAATAACCAGATTCTTGATAGCTGATACAGTCGGTGGGCATAGTTTAAAAATTTTCTGTAAAAATAAAGAAAATTAAGGCATAAATTTATAAATAAGTCATAAAGTCCAAAGTCAAAAAGTCATAAAGTGGAATAAGAAAGACTAACTTTTTTATGAAGTAAATCAAGGCTTTACGATTTTCGGCTTTAAAAACTTTTGACTTTTTCAAAAATAAATTTGGAATATCCAAAAAGTATTCTAAATCTTTGCAGAGGAAAAATTAATAACACTTAAAACGAAGAAAAATGTTTGTACTTACATCATCATTTCAAAGCAGCACACCAACAGGATTTGGTGCAACGCTTCTTCGTGGTTTATTTCAATCTTAGAAAAACATTTTTAGATATATGAAAAAGCCCGAAGACATTTAGTTTCGGGCTTTTTTTTATTCTAGACACTTCAAAAATTTCCCGAAAGTCAGTTCAATTATTTATCCAAATTGGATAAAAGACTTTGCACGTTTGTGTTCCATTTTTAAATCAATTTCGATTTGAATATTGGCATAAATCTGCGCAAAAAAAATAAGAATCAACAAAATTTATGGGAAATAAATTATCCGGAAAAGACCTGATCAAATTGGGCTTTCCAAAAAACAATTCAATAAATATCGCCCTTGGGCAAATAAATAGATACAGAAAAAGAGAGAAAAAAGAATCCATTCTAACGGAAGCCAAAGAAGTTTTGCTCTCTCCAGAAAAATTTGAAGGCCACGGAACTTGGGGCAAAGTAGCCGAAGGTTTAATCAAGCCAGTTCAAGTCAGAATGCACCAGTTAAAAACAACGCGCGTTCCGTTCACGATTTTTGGAGAAAATGAAATCGACGAGCAAGCCAAATTTCAATTGTATGACTCGCTGAAACTGCCGATTTCAGTAGCTGGAGCTTTGATGCCAGACGCACATTCTGGTTATGGATTGCCAATCGGCGGGGTTTTGGCGACAGACAATGCCGTGATTCCGTATGGAGTTGGTGTTGATATCGGTTGCAGAATGAGCCTTTCGATTTTTGATTTGCCAGCTTCATTTCTGAAAGGAAAAGACCATCAGTTGCAAGCGATTTTGAAAGACAATACCAAATTTGGGATGAAAGAAACACACGCCGTAAAAGCCGATCATGAAGTTTTTTACAAAAGTGAATTTCAAGATATTCCTTTGCTAAAAAGTCTTTTGCCAAAAGCATACAAACAATTGGGAAGTTCTGGTGGCGGTAACCATTTCGTAGAATTTGGAGTCGTGAAAATCGAAAGTCCGTTGAACGAGTGGAAGCTTGAAAAAGGCGAATATTTTGCAGTGCTTTCGCATAGCGGTTCGCGTGGTTTGGGAGCAAATATTGCCAAACATTACACGTATTTGGCCACAAAACAATGTCCGTTGCCAAAGAATGTGCAACATCTAGCTTGGCTCGATTTGAACACGCACGACGGCCAAGAATATTGGTTAGCAATGAATTTGGCCGGAGAATATGCCAAAGCGTGTCATGACGATATTCATCGAAGAATCGCAAAAGCACTCGGAAAAAGAATCGTTGTGAACATTGAAAACCACCATAATTTTGCGTGGAAAGAAATGGTCAACGGCAAGGAATGTATCGTTCACAGAAAAGGCGCAACGCCAGCTGGAGAAGGACAATTGGGAATCATTCCGGGTTCGATGACCTCGCCAGGCTACATTGTTCGGGGCAAAGGAAACGCTGAAAGTTTGAATTCTGCTTCGCACGGTGCGGGAAGATTATTTTCAAGAGCGAAATGCAAAAGTACTTTTACGCAGAGCGAAATAAAAAAAGTCTTGCAAGCAAATGACGTGACTTTGATTGGAGGAAATATCGACGAAGCGCCGATGGCTTACAAAGACATTACAAAAGTGATGGCAAACCAAACAGAATTGGTCGAAATATTGGGAACATTCACGCCAAAAATTGTGAGAATGGACCGGTAAAGTAAAAGAAAATGGAAAAAATAATTCAAATAACAGCGGGTCGCGGCCCTGCGGAATGCACTTGGGTTGTCGCCCAAGTGCTTAAAAAAGTTTTGGAAGAAGCGCAAGAACAAAGCTTGGAAACGGTTGTATTGCAAAGAGAAACGGGTTCTGAAAACGGAACTGTAGAAACGGCAACGCTTGCTTTCAAAGGAAAAAAAGCCGATGAATTTGTAAAATCTTGGTTGGGAACAATTCAATGGATAGGTCAAAGCCAATTTCGCAAAATGCACAAACGCAAGAATTGGTTCGTCGGAATTTTTGAAATTGAAAAGCAGAAAAATTCGGAGATTTCAGAAAACGATATTCAATACAAAGCCATGCGAAGTTCAGGAGCAGGTGGACAGCATGTTAACAAAGTGAGTTCGGCGATTCGGGCGACACACGTTCCAACCGGAATTGCAGTTGTGGCGATGGACAGCCGTTCGCAACACCAAAACAAAAAACTGGCAACAGAACGATTATTAAAAAAATTAGAAGGCGAAACTTTGCAACAGCTGAAGAATCACGTGGGGAAACAATGGGAAAACCAACTGAATATTCAGCGTGGAAATCCAACAAGAACGTTTACCGGAACAGATTTTAAAAAGAATAAAAGCGAAAAGAGTTACAAAGGAATTCGCCAAAAATTAAAAACAGATTTGAGACATGAAAACAATTGATAAATATGTTTTTCAGGCTTTGGATAATTATCCATATTCGCTTGAAGAAACCATTGAATCCTTAGATTACGCCTTTTCTTATGACGCTAAAAACACGATGGTTTTGTGCCTTTATGGAAGAATTCAAGCAGAGCAATTGCTGAATTATGAAGAAGCAAAGAATTATTTTCAAGAGGCTTTGGCTATAAATATTCACGCTTTAGAAGTGTATCCGTTTTATCTTCAGACGTTGATTTTAAACGAAGATTTTGAGGAAGCCGAAAAGCTGATTGACTTCGCTTTGACTATAAAAGGTATCAACAAAGCAGAAATTTTTGTAAAGAAGGCTATCCTTTTGGAAGCACAAATGGAGTTTAAAAAAGCTTTGGTAGAAATCAAAAATGCGAAACTTTACTCGATAAATTACGCTTCTGAATCAGAAATTAATGAAGCTGAAAAGAGAATTAAGGGTAAAATTGACTTAGGCAAAAAGAAAAAGAAGCCGAAAAAATCCAAGAAAGATTCAAAAAAGAAATCAAAATGATTTTTAAAGAAAAGACTGTCAAAATAATGGCAGTCTTTTTTATTTAGGGCAAAATTATTATCATAAATTAAGATATAAATAGTATGTTTGGAACCAATTAACCCAATCTCAATCAAAATATGAAAACACTCAAAATTATTTCTGATCTGCTTCCAATTCCAAGTTATACGGTGATTCTGATCTGTTTTTTCTTTCCATTTATTACGATAAAATGCGGCACTACAGAACTTGCTTCCGTTACTGGATTTGACTATGTTGCCGGAACTGACATGAAAGAAAAGATGAAGGATAATGAAATGATAAAAGGAATGCAGGAAAAAATGGGCAAGGATTTGTTCAATTCTGATAGTGAAAATGATGCTGTTGACGAAGACGGAAACCCGATTCCTGCAAAAGAAAATGCATTGCCTGAAGATACAAAAGAAGAGAAAAACAACAGAATTTCAATGATGATTATGATGGGAATTCCGTTTTTGATGGCCATCGCCGGACTTATTATCAGCTTCGTAAAACTGCAACGCAAAGCAGTTTTTCATATCGTTGTTTCATCCATTGGATTTTTAGTCATGCTCTCATTTGGAATAATTATTAAAAACTCTGATGAACTAAATTCTGTTTCTACAATGGCGGAAGGAATGGGCGGAGGCATGATTTCTATTGGTCTTGGTGGCGCTTATTATTTTGCAACTGTCTTATTCTTGTTGCTAATTATGTACTTCGGAATGGAAAAATACCTGAAAAATCTTTACAGAAAAGAGCAAGAAATCAGGGAAGAATCATTGGAAGATTTCCTTACAAAAGAATAGAACTTACAATTTATGAAACTCTAAATCTTGAAAATCATAGCTAAAATCTGTAGAAGGCGAAATTGGTTTCATTTTTAGAGTTTCATTATTATTTTCAAAAAACAAATGTGCGTCAGCGTTAAAATAGCGATTGTCCCATTTCACAACCAGATTATTCTCTTTGTAGTAAAAAATTTCGCCTGAAAGTTGTGTCGAACGCTTTGAAGCAAAATATAATTTCCCTTTTTTCTCAGTAATTGTAATCTCTCCCAGCCAATTGTCTTTGTAATTTCCTGCATATTTTTTCAAATCTATCTTTAGACTTTTATCCTTTTTATTTGCGGTTACGGTTTTCCAAACATCGTCAGTTATCTTGTCGGCTTTTTCTTCAGAATCTTTTACTTTTTTGCTGAATTCAGCAACATGATCGATAGGAGCAATTCCTAAATAGCTGTCTTTAATTGTATTTGTTATGGCACTGAAAGCCGCTCCGGATTGTTGGTTTGTGAATACGATTATTCCCAAATTTAGCTCTGGAATCAAAGTCACCTGCGTAACAATTCCTTCCAAACCTCCTGTGTGCGAAACTTGCAATTTTCCTTTTACATCAGTCAATTGCCAGCCTAAACCATAGGCTTTGAACAACGAATTGTAAGGCGCAACTGTTTTATTTGGCATCAAAGTCTGTGGCGTCCACATTTCGGCATGTTCTTTTTCTGAAAATAGTTTTTGTGTACCAAATTTTCCTTTGTTCAGTTGCATAATTGCCCATTTGCTCATGTCATTTACGCTTGAATAAATTCCAGCTGCAGCGTCAAAAGTCGTGTTTTTATAGCGGACAATTTCCTTCAATTTTCCATCAATTGGCACATGAGGAATAATCACATTTGAAGTATCTTTCACGCGAACCCAAGTAGAGCCAGTATTTTTCATTTCCAAAGGAGCAAAAATTCGATTTTCCACAAATTCATTCCAACTCTGGCCGCTTACTTTGTGAATCACTTCGCCAGCAATAATGTACAATAAATTATCGTAGTCATATTTTGTCCTAAATCCAGAAACGGGCTTCAAATATTGGATATTTTTAATGATATCGGAGGCTTTAAAATCAGAGCCGTCAGGCCAAATCATCAAATCTCCAGCGCCAAGTCCAAGGCCACTTTTGTGAGTAAGCAAATCCCTGATGGTGAATTCATTGGTCACATAATCATTATACATTTTAAAATCGGGCAGGTATTTTATGACTTTGTCGTCCCATTTTATTTTGCCTTCGTCGACTAAAATTGCTAATGAAGCACTCGTGAAAGCCTTGCTATTAGAAGCAATTCCGAATAAAGTATTTTCGTTTACTTTCTCTTTTGTGGTAATTGATTTTACGCCATAACCTTTTGAATGGATGATTTTTCCGTCTTTTACAACAGCAACTGCAATTCCTGGAACGTTAAACGTTTTTAAGGTTTTTTCTACAACTTCGTCGATTTGGGAAGACGTGATTTGGGCAAAAGTTGTTACCGTAAATAATAATCCGAGTAATGTTATTTTGTATTTCATAATTGTATATGTGTCATTGTCAGAGATTAGCAGGTTTAAAGTGAAAATCTGTGAATCTGCGGTAAAAAATTAAAATCCTCGTTGTCTTTTTGCTTCAAAAATTAAAATAGCTGCAGCAACTGAAACATTCATCGAATCAATTGCGCCTTGCATCGGAATAATTATGTTTTGCGTCGCATTATCGCGCCATTCTTGTGTCAGTCCTGTCGCTTCAGTTCCCACAACCAAAGCTGTCGGCGTTGTGTAATCTTGCGTGTGATAGCCTGTAGAATTTTGCAGTGTCGCACAATAAATACTGATATTTTTGGCTTTTAGAAAAGCAATAATTTCTTCTGTAGTTCCGGTTGCGATGTTGTTTGTAAATAAACATCCGACGCTTGAACGCACAATATTTGGATTGTACAAATCACTTTTTGGATTGGCAATAATCACCGCATCGAGATTTGCAGCGTCTGCAGTTCTTAAAATAGCTCCGATATTTCCTGGTTTTTCAGGAGCTTCTGCTACAAGAATTAATGGATTTTCACCCAAATTCAATTCTGATAAAGAAAGATTTTTAGATTTTGCAATGGCAAGAATTCCTTCGGTCGTGTCGCGATAAGCTAATTTTTGATAGACTTCTTTGCTGATTTCAATCAATTCTGCCGAACGCGAAAGTTTTTTTGCTTCAGATTCTGAACTGATTTCTGGTAAAAACAATATGGTTTCAATTTCATAACCGCCTTTTTGCGCCAGCTCAATTTCCCTTTGGCCTTCGATTAAAAAGGTTCCAGATTGCTTTCTGGCTTTCGATTTTTCCTGAAGTAAAACCAATGATTTTATGAAAGGATTTTGGACAGAAGTGATTTGTTTCAAAATTTTAATATCTGAGTTTCTAAGTCGCTAAGGTACTAAGATTTCTAAAATCATAAATCATAAATCTAAAGGATTCCTCTAGCTTTAATTTCTAAATATTTATTAATCGTGTCCAAAGTCAGATTTTCTGGCTGTGTCAAGACAGAATAAATTCCATATTTCTTTAGTTCATTGACAATCAGCCTTTTTTCAAAAGCAAATTTTTCTGCAATTGCCTTGTCGTAAACTTCCTGAATCGTGGTCGCTTTTGCATTGATAATTTCGTTTAATTCTGTGTTTTGAAAGAAAACTACAACCAATAAATGACTTTTTGCAATTCCTTTTAAATAAGGCAATTGGCGGTGCAAACTGTCTAAAGTTTCGAAATTTGTGTATAAAATGATCAAGCTTCGTTGGTTGATATTTTTCTTGACGTCAGCATATAATCTACTGAAATCACTTTCAAAAAAATCAGTTTTTATGTTGTAAAGACTTTCTAAAATCTTTTGCATTTGTGACGAACGTTTTTCGGCAACAACTCGATTTTCTACTTTTTTAGAGAAAGCAAACATTCCGGCTTTGTCTTGTTTTTTCAAAATTACGTTTGACAAAACTAAAGTCGCATTAATCGCATAATCCAGTAAACTCAAGCCATTGAAAGGCATTTTCATAACGCGTCCTTTGTCAATTGCCATATAAATCGACTGCGATTTTTCATCTTGAAATTGGTTTACCATCAACGAATTTTTCTTTGCGGTAGCTTTCCAATTCAAAGTCCTGATGTCGTCGCCTTGCACATATTCCTTGATTTGCTCAAACTCCATCGTGTGGCCGATTCTCCTGATTTTCTTTACTCCATATTGAAATAAATTGTTCGAAAAAGCCATCAAATCATATTTTCGCAATTGAATGTAAGAAGGATAAGTCGGAACCATTTGGTCTTTATTGAACTTAAATCGCCTTGAAATCAACCGCAATGGTGAAATTACGTAAATATTCAAACTCCCAAAAAAATATTCGCCACGTTCTGTCGGACGCAGATAATACTGAATATCATCTTGTGAGGAAGCCTTGATTCTTCTGGAAATTTCAAAATTTCTGACCTGAAATTGTTCCGGAATTTCGTCAATGATCTTGACTCCAATTGGAAAAGTGTAATAGTTTTTTATATCAATTCCAATGGGATTTTCGTCGCCGTTTGATAATTTTTCAGGAGCAATTCTTGACGCTTCGATTCCGGTTTTTGCGACAAATAAAATCAAAATATCCAAAACTAAAAATGATACCAAAACCAATAGCAAATACCACGAAGCGTTGTACAATGCCGGGAAAATAAAGGCAAGGCAAAAGAAGAACACGACGCAGAATAATGCGAAATAAAAGAAATTGTTTAGGTATAATTTTTTAAAAAAGTTCAAATTGCTTCTTTCTAAAGATGAAAAATCAGTTTAATTTATCTAGGAATTTCAATCGCTTCAATGATCTGCTTGATGATTTCGATGCTTGTGATGCCTTCCATTTCACGTTCCGGAGTCACGATTACGCGGTGTTGCAGGACAGGAATCGCCGCTTCTTTAATATCTTCGGGCGTCACGAAATCACGTCCGCGAATCGCCGCATAACCTTTTGCAGCATTTAAAATAGCGATCGAAGCACGAGGCGAAGCGCCTAAATATAAGAAAGCATTTTCTCTAGTGTTCACAACCAATTTGGCGATATATTCTAATAATTGCGGTTCAACAATAATCTGCTTGACTAAAGCCTGGTATTTTTGGATTTCTGCCGAAGTCAAAACCGTTTGGATATTATCTAATTTTCCGTGATTTTGAAGCAGATGTTCTTTTTGGATGATTAGAATTTCTTCGGCTAATTTTGGATAATCGATATTGATTTTGAATAAAAAACGGTCCAATTGCGCTTCTGGCAGACGATATGTTCCTTCTTGCTCAATCGGGTTTTGCGTTGCGATTACTAAAAACGGCGCATCTAAAACATAACGCGTTCCGTCCATCGTGATCTGGCGCTCTTCCATGACTTCAAATAATGCCGCCTGCGTTTTTGCCGGAGCACGGTTGATCTCGTCGATCAAAATCAAGTTCGAGAAAATCGGTCCTTTTTTGAATTCAAATTCTGATTTTTTCAAGTCATAAACAGATGTTCCCAAAATGTCAGACGGCATTAAATCTGGCGTAAACTGAATTCTGCTGAAGCCGATATTCAAGGTTTTTGAAAGCAATTTTGCCGTAATTGTTTTCGCAACTCCAGGAACTCCTTCTAATAAAACGTGGCCGTTTGAGAGAATCGCAACGAGAAGCTGGTCGATCATTTTGTGCTGGCCGACAATTACAGTTCCGATTTCTGCCTTGATTTTTTCAATGCTTTCCAGCAACGGACTCAAATCTAATCTAGACTGAAAATTTACATTTTCGCTAGTATTTTCAATGTTGTTATTCTCTATATTTTCTTCCATTTTAATTGGATTAAGTGTTCTTTTCTACTTTAATTTCTGTTGTAACTTTTTCAATCGCGGTATTTAATGCAATCAGATCGCCTTCAATAGCACGATGGTAATTTTTTCTGTGGTTGTTGATCAGATAGACAACTCGTTCAATATCTTCTAATTTTCGGCCGGTTTTATGGTGCAATTTCTTTACAAATGCATCGTCTAAAATTGTGGTGTCTAAAAGATATTCGTTTCTGATTTTTTCTAAAAAGTATATAATTTTCTTTTCAATAATATTATCGTGATTGCCTTCTTGGAAATATAAATTTCCAATAGTTTTTGTAAAATCGACAGTTGTATTAGGCAAAGGCTTGATGATCGAAATAATGCGCTGTTTTCTTTTTGCCGTAAAAATGATAAAAACCAGCATTCCGATCAGAGAAATATACATGGCCCATTTCAGCGCTGGCTGGCTCAAAATATAGCGCAATGGCGAGTTTGAAACCACAATGCCCGACTGATTTTTTAAGAACCAATAAATTTCTCCTTCGCCAACATAAGAAAGTACTTTTGCCGCATAATCAGAATGATTGTCTTTTAAGAGATGATAATTTGTGAACGCCGCAGGCTGGGAGTGAAGGTAAATTTCCCCTTCGCCGTAAGGCACTTTTATAAAATTCACTAATTTTTCTTTATCGCCCTGATAGCCCAAAACGGTAGTTGTCAGCGTATCGATTTTGTCAAAATAAGTGTTTGCGGCGCCCATTGAAATGTCATATTTCTGACTTCCAAGTTTTGGATTTGCCATCCAAGTTTCTACTTTTTTATTCAATAATAATTTTGATGAAAAAGTGAATTTCAAACTGTCCATCAGTTTCTGTGGGAAGTTTTTTGAGCTTATGAAAGCCTTGTTTCCGTGCTGTACAAAATACAAGATTTCCTGAGTAGATTCTTCATCAATGAGGTAACTTTCAGAAATTGAAAGCACATTTCCTTTCTTCGTATAGGTATTTACCAGCGAGTCATAATCATACAACGGCTCAAAATATTCATAAGGCGTAGTGAAGATGGAATTTACCTTTTGGTTCTTGAAAACGCTTTCGGCTTCTTGCTTGAAAATATACATCCCAAACGGAATCTTGTCGTTGATTCCATAAGTCGGCGTCCAGTCCACAGGCTTTGGGCGATTGGCGTCAATAAAGATTATACCGACTAAAAGCAGTACCAAAAACACTATGTAAATTTTAATGGTTTTGTTCATCTTATAACGTTTGGATGGTTTTTTGGAACGCTTTTACCGCTTTTTCCAAAGTATTTTCTTCAATTTCAAATTCGCCATACCAAATATAATTGTATAAATAGGAAAGGTAAGTAAAATCTTCTTTCAGCTTCGGGCTTTTGATTTCATAAATGTAGTCAGAATTCGTTTTTTCAACATCCCATTCGATAATTTCCTTAGCAGCCATTTTTTTCAAAAGCCACAAATAATGATAGCGAACGGCAAGTCGGCTTTCGCCAGCTTTCAAGGCTTCCTTGATTAATTTTTCGAAATCAACCAGTTGCAGATTTTTTTCGATTTCATCGTAATTGATTACTTTCTTGTCAGAAGATTTTCCGAAAATCCAACGGCCTTCATCGTTCATGATTGCTTTTACGATTAAATAAATTACAAAAATGATGATTCCAAAGGCTATAATTTTTACAATAATTTCAATGACAGACATCGATGCGTTCTCGTTTCCAAAACTGAAAATTCTGCTAAGCCAATAACTGAGCCATTCTAAAAACCGCGTCCAAGAACTTTTTTCTTTCAATTTAGGCTCATATTCGAAAGCTACATCATCGTATTTTTCTTTTAAATTAGGTACAAACGAACGCTTTTCAACGGCACTTGAATCTATTAAAATATCACTTTCTTTAAATTTAATTGGTTTTACGACGGAATCAATCGCAGTTTCAGTTATGGCAATAGAATCTTGTCCCGCCATATTTAGGCAGAAAAGAAGAAGAAATATGTTGAGTGTTTTATTCAAAATTGTTTCCGATGCTGTCGATATCAGTGAATGAAGATTTGTGCTCAATTCGTTCCCTGATGCTGTAATAAATCATTCCTTGGTTGATCATCAATAAGTTATGCAAAATATAATTGGCTAAAATCGAAATGATAAAAATCACAGTCATTAAAATGCCAAGCGCTGAAAAAGCGTCTGCTTCGTTTTCCATTCCGTTTTCGCTGACCGTTGAAAATATAGAAATCATTCCGATTAGGTAAGGAACCATTGAAATAATTGTCATTATAGTCTGAATGATGATATAAATTATAATCGTAGAACCTAAAATGGGCCAAAATTGCTTGAAAATATAGCCAAAAGCTTTTCTGATAGCGCTAAAAAAACCTTCGCCATTGTTTAGGTATTCATACAAACTCAAGCTCATCAAGCTGAAAAGAAACGGAAATGTAAGGATAAGCAACGGAATTCCCACAATCAGAAATGAAAGTAGGACTAAAACCACCAGCAAAATTATAATCAAGGGAAAGATTGTGACAAATGAAAGCAGGAAAAACATAAACATTTTACCGATTTTTGATTTCAATTCTCTTACAATATCTTTTATTTCAAAGGAATTTCCGTTGTGTTTATCATATAATTTCAGATAAATTACCGGATAGGCAAAATTTATAAGTGTGATAAAAAGCATCAAAATTCCAAAAAAGATGCCGCCACCAATAATCAGCGCGATATTGTTTTCAAAAAGATCTTCGGCAAAATTATAACCCGGATTGCCGCTTGATGAAATTGTAGAGCTCATCGCTTCAAAATAAACTTTGAAAAGAAAATAGGAAAGCGCTATCAAAAGCAACAAGAAAATTCCGTTGACGATGAAATAGTTTTTGAAAAAGTGCTTTCCTTCTAATTTGAAAAAATTAAAAGAGTCGCTCAAAAAGTCGCTGAAACTGCGTTTTTTAAATAAAGTTATCATAATGCTTTCTGCATTTTTTTATGTACTATGGATGGAAATACTAGAAAATAAAATGAAATAAGCGCCAATGTTGAAAGTATGATAAAAACGTTCAGCCAATTTGGCATTTCTAAAGAATATCGTGTTACAAAACCTTCTAAAATTCCGGCAGCAACTGTAAATGGCATTGTGCTGAGTAAAATCTTGAAACTATTTTTAAAGCCAATTTTAAAGGAATTCAGACGTGAGTAAGTTCTTGGAAATAATATAGAAGCGCCTAAAATGAATCCGGCTGCGGCTTCAATTACAATGGCAAAAATCTCCATAGAACCGTGAATCCAAATGCCTTGAACGCTTTCCCAAAAAACGTTTTGATCATAAAAAAAATATTGGAACGAACCGAGCATGATACAGTTTTGCATGTAGATGTAAAATGTTCCCAAGCCTAGAAATATTCCGTATAAATAACATTTTATTCCTACGTATAAATTATTGAGCGTGATTCCAAAAGCCATTCCGAAATTGCCTCCTTTTTTGTAAACCGCCACTGGATTTCCGTCTTTAATATTTTCCAAAGTCATGTTTACATAATCGTCGCCCATGATCAGCCGCACAAAATCTTGATCATATCTTGCAGACAAGGCGCCGATGCCTACAAAGAGAAAAAACAGCACAAAAGAGTATAAAATGTATCTTCGGTATTGATAAAGCAGAAGCGGCACTTCGATTGAGAAAAAATAAATAATGCGATTTCTCTCTGTTCTTTTAGTTTTGTAAATTTTTTGGTAAATCTGTGAAGCTAAATAATTTAGATAGACAACTGTCTTGCTTCTAGGGTAATACGTCTGGGCATAGGACAAGTCGTTGACCAAATGTATATATAAACTGGCCATTTCATCAGGATTTTTTTTAGCTTTACCAAAAATTGCCTGCTCAAAATCGAGCCATTTTTCTTTATTTTGTTTTATGAATGCAACTTCTCTCATGAATAGCTAAAATATAAAATATGTCAGAATTATCGATAAATACTACGCAAAATGTGAATATAAATTTTACAGTTGCCGCCGTGGGCCACAGAATTTTGGCGTACTTCCTTGATTTACTGGTTAAATCGGCTTACTCTATCGTGGTTTTCTACGTATTTTTTTACTGGCTCGGCTTAAATGATTTTATGGACGGCATGGATAATTGGTCTCGCATGTCAATCATCGTTTTATTCTATCTTCCGGTTATTTTTTACACGCTGATCTTAGAAAGCCTGCTTGAAGGACAAACCATCGGCAAGAAAATTCTGAAGATAAAAGTAGTTAAAATTGACGGTTACCAAGCCTCTTTTGGCGATTACCTGATGCGATGGATTTTTAGAATCGTTGACGTAAATTTCAGTGGCGGCGTTGTAGGTTTGATTTCAATAATTGTCAGCAATAAATCACAAAGATTAGGCGACATGACGGCTGGGACTTCAGTAATTACGTTAAAAAATAATATCAATATCAACCATACAATTTTGGAAGAAATCGACACTAATTATGTGCCGACTTATCCGAATGTGATCAAATTAAGCGATAACGACGCTAGGATTATCAAGGAAACTTTCAATACGGCGCGCGTAAATCGCGACTACCATGTTATTCAAAAACTGAAATATAAAGTCGAAGAAGTGACCGGAATCAAAAATCAGTCAGGAAATGACGAAGATTTCATCAGAACGATACTGAAAGACTATAATTTTTATACCCAAAAGATGTAATTTTGCAGGGCGATAGGCAAAAAACATAATTACAAGAATTCTCTAATTTGAAAATATTTTATCTTCTCGATGTAATAGGAACCATGGCTTTTGCCGTTTCTGGAGCGCTGACAGCGATGAACAAAAGGCTAGATCCGTTTGGCGTTTTTATCATTGCTTTTGTCACGGCGGTCGGTGGCGGAACGTTGCGCGATATTTTAATAGGAAGAACTCCTGTTGGCTGGATGCGCGACCTGAATTATGTTTACCTGATTATTGCAGGTTATTTTTTGGCCATAATTTTCAGGAAAAAATTAGACAGACTCCGAACTTCACTTTTTTTGTTTGACACAATTGGTCTGGGCGTTTTTACGTTAATCGGACTCGAAAAAGGACTCGATACGCAACTTCATCCTTTGATTTGCATCGCTTTAGGAACAATGACGGCTTGTTTTGGAGGCGTTACCAGAGATATTTTGTGTAACGAGATTCCGGTGATTTTTCGAAGAGAAATTTATGCTACAATCTGCATTATCGGCGGAATTTTATTTTTCATATTAAAACGATGGAACCTTGACAACGATATTCTTTACCTGATAACTTCTTCGGTCATGATCACGATTCGGCTGATGGCGGTGAAATTCAAATGGTATCTTCCGGCTTTGGAACAAAAATAATTACCGTGTCAAATACACCCAGCCCGTCATAGGCTTTGGATAACCAGGATCATTTAGCTCTAAAACATAATAATAAGTGCCGTCAGCAACTTGATTTCCGCCACTAATAATTGTGCCTTCAGTGGCTTGGCCATACCAGTTTTCAGTATTCTGGCCGCCTTTCCAAATCAAAGTTCCCCACCGATTGTAGATAAAAAGCTTGAAATTCGTAAAAATATCCCGAAGTCCATCAATCTGAAAATAGTCGTTGAAAGAATCATTATTGGGAGTAAAAGCATTGTAAATTATTGGCGGACAGTTTTTTATATCCAATAAAAAAGAAGTCGTGCTGAAACAGTTTTTATTTTCAATTCGTATAAAAATTTCCTTTGGAGTTGTTGCTGCCGTATAATCGTGACTGTTCAAAATCGGACTGCTATTGTTTTCGGCATCGGCCAAAGTTTCATAAAAATAAACTTTGTCATCAGCATTTACTTTGACCAGCTTTTCATACGAAGAAAAGTCAAAAGTTCCTTTGGTAAGGCCGAGATTGCAGGAAATCAGTGTTTCTAATTTATTAAAATCAGGAAGCTGCAGCAAAGAGACTTGAACAGAAAAATTATTGTTTGTCTCGTCAGTTTCTGTAATAATTTCGGTGCCGTTTCCATTATCATCTACAACGAATTTCAGCGTAAAATCATCAGGAACTCCAGTAGGAATTGCCAATGAAATTGAACTGCTGTAACTTCCTCCAATAGCAAGCTGCCGGTCGGTGAAAATTGTTCGGATAAAAACACCATCTGCATAAATAGAAATCGGAACTCTGGTTGGTAAAAAGTTGGTACTATTGTTATTGTAAATGGTATAATTTACGTCAATAATTCTTGAATTGCAGGTCAAAGCGACATTGTCAACCGTGACGGAAGCGTCAGGAAGTTGGCTGTTTAATTTGGTCACAATTGTGCTGATCATCACAAAATCTTGCCCTGAAGTTAACTGAATCAATGCCGATTGGTCGCCAATATGAATGTGGTCTTGAATTTCATAAACATCAAGATCCATATTATAAAGCGTATCAGAGTTGGTGAAAGAATTGGTTCCGTTAAAGGCATTATTTCGCGGATTCAGTGCGTTGCTCAGCGTGTTATTGTTGAGTCGCAATGTTTCATTTTCTGCTAAATTTTTATCGCCTTCCCAAGCGACAAAACCAATTTTTGCACCAAAATTATCAATCACATTCAAGCTGTTCAACCTAAGGTTCAAATTTTGGCGATCACGAGAAACGCCTTGCAAACCGTCATAAATATTCAATTGATTTAAGGGAAGCGACTCATTTTTATAAACAATCACGATGGCCCAGCCACCAAAATTTGTACGGTTATTGCAATAATCATTGGCATTTATAAAAGGCTGGATATCTAATTCTGATAGGGTATAATTTCCGTTACCGGTAGTTTTTACAAGTTCGGTCACATCCGCGAAAGCGCAGAAATAATCAAAACCATTTTGGAAAAGCGCAAAATTTCTCTCAGAATTTATGGTATTTCCGTTTAATTTTACTTCAAAGTCGCCCGTTCCTGAACCCGCCCAATACAAATAAGCTTTTTGAATTTCATCAGAAGAATTTAAGGATAAATCAGCTGAGGAAGTATTTAAAATCGAACAAAAATCATTCAGGTTGTTTTCAGATGTATTTAATGTATTTCCTATAAAAACAAAGTCATATCGGCCGTTATGCTGTTCCAGCAAGGAAACATCCTGTGCAAAAATAGCGCAAGAAAATAGGAGGAAAGCAACGGCAAATCGAAATTGTATTTTTAGGTTCACGCTAAAAATTTTAAGATTTAAGAGAATAAAGATAGCATATATTTGCCACAGAACAAGTTATGGCTAGAAAATTAGAAGTTTTGATTTGTTGATTTATTTAAAAAAATGGAGTACTTTTCGGAGGATTTCAATCTAATAATTTGCTGAAATCTTACGTTAATTTAAAAGTATTAAAATGTTTGACAGATTAAAAAGACTTCTTTTTGTTACCTTGAGGATTAAGAAATATAAAATGCTTTCTGATTGTCAAAACATTGTAGGAAAACCACTTTTGCATCATCCCATTTTATTGAAAGGCGAAGGCAAAATTTCTTTTGGAAAAAATGTACAAATAGGCGTTATCTCATCACCAAATTTTTTGTCGCATTATACATATATTGAAGCAAGATATATAGAAAGTGAAGTCATAATTGGAGATAACGTATCAATTAACAATGCTTTTTCTGCAATCGCTGCCGCCAAAATAACAATTGATAATGACGTACTTATCGGTGTAAATTGTTCTATAATCGATACTGATGGTCATAGTTTAGATGTTAACAACAGAAACACAGGAACTCCTAAAGTTGCTGAAGTTCATATTTCAAAAAACGTTTTCATTGGTTCAAATGTAAGTATTTTGAAAGGAGTTACAATCGGTGAAAATTCTATTGTAGGAAACAGTTCTGTTGTGACCAAAAATATTCCTGCAAATGTAATTGCAGCAGGTAATCCTGCAAGAATTATAAATAATATATTGTAGTTTTTTTATGAGTGAAGTTTAGTATTAATATTATAGGTATTTTTATTTAACATATATTAGTAGGAAAATAGGTTGTTATATTGTAGTTTGGACTCATTATTAACTTAATCTATTTTTATTATGAAAAAACAATTTATTATTGTTAGTGCTTTATTGTCTGTTGGTTTAGGCTACTCCCAAAATGTCTTTCCAACGGCTTCAGGGACAAATGTCGGAATTGGTACAACCACTCCATCAGAAAGATTGGAAGTAATCGGAAATGTAAAAGCAACTACAGGAATTTTTACAAAATCCCCTGGCAATGGTGCAAATTATTCTGGAGATTACAGATTAAGAGCCATTGAATCTAATGTGCTTTCTGCAGGAACTCTACTTGACCCAGATTGGAACTATAGAACTTTTCAGTTTTGGGATTTTCCGCAATCTGATTTAGATCCAACACCATTAATTACACTGAATTTAGAGGATCGAAATTATAAAAGCAGATTCACATTTTTAGCAGCTGCTGATAGCTATTCTCAATTTCTATTAAGAGACAAAAGTCAACAAGATTTATTCAGAATTGTTGAAGATGGCAGTGATAGAGTCTTTTTAGAATTGGCTAAGACTAATTCAAAAGTTATTATTGGAGGTACTGCAGAAGATACAAACGGTATAGGGCATAAATTATATGTCAAAGCTGGAAGTGCCAGAATTGAAGGTAATATCTTAACAGACGCAAATGTAGGAATCGGGACAAATATTTTTATTGATGGAACAGACAATTATAGGCTGTCTGTCAATGGAGCAGTTCGCGCTCACAGAGTGAAAGTATATACAACCTGGGCAGATTTTGTTTTTGATGATAATTATAAGCTTCCAACGCTTAAGGAAGTTGAAAATCATATCAAAAAAAATGGGCATTTAAAAGACATACCTTCTGCCAAACAAGTTGAAGAAAACGGGATAGAACTGGGAGAAATGAATAAACTATTGCTTCAAAAAGTAGAAGAACTCACACTTTATCTGATCGAAATGGATAAAGAAATCAAAGGTTTAAAACAGGAACTTAAAAGCAAAGAATAATGAAAAAATTATATTTAGCTTTAAGTTTTTTGCTCTGCCTGACGTGTTTTGGGCAAGAGGCAAAAACATATGAGTATTATCTTTATCTCAATGATTTTAGAAATGCTCCTATGTTTGAAAAGAAAGGAGACTTTTCATATTATATCGGGAAAGATGCTAAAATGGAAGCCTTTTTTAATAAATATTCTATAATAAATTTTAAGCAAGCATTTCCCGATTTTGTAAAAAGTGAAAAAATATTAAGTGTTTATTTATTAAGAACAATCGATAAAAACCTATTAAAAGATATTATTTCTGAATATCCAAGTATGTTCAGCAAATATGATGATATCACTGGGATGGTTGTTGAACCTTTAGCATATTATCCGAATGATTTTGGAAATACTAGCCCTGTCACAAATTTAGGAGCTGATGTGTCTAAAAAAGATTTACAATATTTAGACGCGCCAGAAGCATGGGAAATTACAAAGGGGAATAGTGATATTATAATAGGCATTAGTGATGGGCCGATTAACGCAAATGACCCAGATTTTATTAACAAAGTACAATTTGTAAACGGATACAATAACGGTAATTTCTCTGGTATATCACACGGAACTGATGTTGCAGCTATAGCAGCAGCTAGAGGAAATAATGGTCACGGTACGGTAGGGGTGTGTATGGATTGTAATATCCTTGCGGCACCTATGTCTTTTCCTTATGGGGCAACCTTGGCATTTAACAACTTATTAAGGTTAGCAGTTGAAGGAGCTCAGGTAATAAATATGAGTTGGCACAACGGTTTTGGTTATTTAAGTACATTACATGAATACGGATATATCCAAGTAGAACAAGATATAATTAATTATTTAGTAGAAGAATATAAAGTTATTTTTGTGGCTGCAGCTGGCAATATGCCTTCATACTCTACACCACAATCTTATCATTCTTTTAATGAAGTTACTGGTTTGCCACCAGCTACTCCATTTGGAAAGCTATATATGTATCCAGCTTCTTATGATAATGTAATTTCTGTTTCCAATGTAAGTCATTTATACCCAATAAATTTGCCTATGAATAATAATCAGCCTTCCTACTGCTGTACATCTCCTTTTTATCCTTATCATGTTTTACTTGAAAATTCAGTTTCAACACAAATAAGCACTCTGGATCCAATGAACCCTGTTGCGATAGTTAGAAATGGTTATAATTATTATCCATGGAATCCAGACGGGTTAATATGGGCTATGGCAACTACAAATGAAGTAGTTGATATAGTTGCGCCAGGTTATGAAATTTTTCAATACTCATATTTCTTGAATGGCCAGGCTGATAAACTTTATGGTTGGGGAACTTCTTATGCGGCGCCACAAGTGAGTGGAACTATCGGTCTGATGCTGTCAGTCATGGACTGCTTAACAGGAAGCGAGGCAGAAGATATTCTTAAACTCACAACAAAAGATATTGAAGTAATGCCTCTCAATGAAATGTTTGTTGGGAATATTGGTGCAGGAAGCCTAAATACAGGTAATGCCGTGAAATTTGTAGATCAAATGCAAAGCGCTACGGGAAATGCTGTAATTAAAAATCACTTGTTCAATAGGTTCAATTTTAATCTACGACGTATAAACAATAACCTGTCAATCGAGAATGTAGTTTTTACACAATTAAATACTTCTGATTTTACTGCACACAATAATATTGATGTCATAAATTCTGATTTTTCTCCAAATTCGCAAGGTTTTGTTGATTTAAAAATTGATGAAACTATTTCTGTAGAGTGTGCTGTTGTGAATCGTGGGGTGAATAGAAAAGAAACTAAAAAATCAAATAAAATCATTATTAGTAAATCCATAATCTATCCAAACCCAAACAACGGAAATTTTACATTGTCTCTATCAAATGAAAATAAAGAATCTATTTCAATTGATGTCTTCGATGTTTTTGGAAAATCAATTTACCAATCAAAAACAAATGAAGAAACAATGAATTTAAATCTCCCTAATTTGAATTCTGGTGTTTACTTTGTTAAGCTTACTTCTTTAAGCAGAAATGAAACTTTAAAATTTATAAAGCAATAATTTTAAGAGGGCAGTTTCAACTGCCCTTTTTTATTATAATTTTGAGAAAATAAATTATATAATACTTTCAATAATTAGGTATCTTACACCCAAATTTTATTTTAGGTGAACAAGCTTCTTTTAATAATTCCATTTTACAACGAACAAAAGCGTATTTCTATTATTGAATTTAGAAATGCTTTTGAAATTTCAAATGATATCCATTATCTTTTGGTAAATGATGGAAGCTTTGACAGTACGTTAAGCATATTAAAAGAATTTGAAAATCAATTTAAAAATGTCCACGTTTTAAATTTATTGAAAAATTCTGGAAAAGCAGAAGCTATAAGAGAGGGAATAAATTCTCAAAAACAAACAACATATGACTATGTCGGTTATTTAGATGCTGATTTTTCAACTCCAATTTTTGAGATGGTCAAACTTTTAGAATTTGCAAAACGAAACCCAAGTTTTGAAATTATTATGGGCAGTCGTATAAAATTGCTTGGCAATACAATTATTCGATCCTCATCAAGACATTATTTAGGACGAATATTTGCTACTATTATAAGCAAATTTATCCTTAAAATCCCAGTTTATGACACTCAATGTGGCGCAAAAATTATAAGAATGAAAACTGCTTCAAGATTATTTGAAAAACCATTTATAACAAGATGGATTTTTGATGTTGAAATACTTTTAAGATTTAAAAATGATGATGCAAAATTTTTAAAAGTTAGTGAATTTCCCTTAAGTCAATGGATTGAAAAAGGAAACACAAAAATTAGGCTTAAAGAGTTTGTAAATTTCCCCTTTCAATTAGTAAAGATATATTTTCACTATGTTAAATAAGATTGAAAACTTAAATTTTTTTTCTTTTGTTAAGAGTAGAGAAATTAGCGTATTAATTTTGTTGGGTTTATTATTTAGGGTAATCCTTTTTTTCCTATACCTGCACACAACCCAATTTCCAGACAGTTATTCTTTCAGAATACTTGCTGAAAAAATGCTTGAATTTAGTTTAAATAATTATTCAGGCGAAAGAAGTCCAGGGTATCCATTGATTCTTTTTTTGGCTTTTGGTCAAGTGAAATTAGTGGTTATATATCAATTTTTAATGGGGATTATAGCTTCTGTTTATTCGTATAAAACATTAATAAATTTAAAATTTTCAAAGAAAGCCAGTTTATTGATCGCCCTTTTTCTCGAATCTTTCCTTCATGTTTTCTGCTACGAAACTTCTATTTTATCAGAAACTATAAGCTTGCTTTTCATAAGCATGATTTTCTATGAAATTACAAAAAATGGTTATTTTGAAAACAAAAGCATAAAAAAAGAACTTTATTTCAGTTTTTTACTAGGATTTCTTGTGATAGTAAAGCCTTTTTTTGCTTTTATTCCGTTTTTAATTTATGGATTTTCGATACTTAAAAATTTTAGTTTTAGAAGGATAATTTCAAGCAAACTGCTACTATTGCTTTTTCCACTAATCAGCTATTTCGGCTGGTCTTATGTCAATAAAATCAATACAGGATATTTTGTTTCCACGACGTTTTTCGGATTAAATATTGCTCAAAACTGCGTATATTTTGCTGAAAATAGTCCGCCAGAATATGATTGGATTTCAAAACCGTATGTAAAACACCGCGAAACAGCAATTGCTGAGAAAAAAGATGTCGCCATGGCAATTTGGTATGCTTACGAAGCAGGCGAATTAGGTAATAAAATGTCTTTTCCAGACCTTTCAAATGAGCTCGGAAAATACGGAAAAGAAACAATAAAAAACAATCAGAAAGCATATTGGGATCAAGTTATCACCAAATCCTGGCTAGATTTTTGGAATGTTTATGACATGAAACAATATGTGGAGTTTCGAATTCCATTAGTCGATAAAATCATTTCTGGAATATGGATATTGCAAAAAATAATTTTGATAATTTTTAAGTTTTTTTTCGTTCTATTGATTCCATTTTATGCTTTCACTTTTTTTAGAAACAGAAAAATAACGTATGAATTGGTGATTGTGACAACCGTTTTCTTCACTTCTTTTTTACAAGCGATGGTGGTTTTTGGAACGAATTCAAAGTACAGTTTTCCGTTTGAATATTTGATGATTATTGTGGTTTTGCTATTCGTGAAGAACTATTTTATTTCTTCCAAGCGTCCAAATACTTCTCTGCAATAGCAATATAATCATGCTCTTTTTCAATGAATTTTCTTGCTCTTTCTCCAATGGCAATAATTTCTGAAGGATTTTCTATCAAAAAAGAAAGTTCCTCTGCAATTTTTTCAGCATCAGGAAGCGCGTCGATAGCAACTTTTTCTTCTAAATTAAATTGTTTTTCAAAGTCAGGCGAAGCGCCCGTAAAAACAACTTTACCTTTAGACATGGCTTCTAACGCGTTATAACCTTGGTCAAAAGCATATACCATATCAAGCAAAATATGCGCTTCATTATACGATTTTATATACTCAGAATAAGGGACATTCTCGGTGACAACAATCTTCACTTTTTCAGGATACTTTGCCTTTACTATTTCCAGGGCTTCTTCAAAAAATAAAATTCCTTTTTTGATATAATTCATCCTATTTATACCAAGAAAAATCACAATTTTACCCTTAATTTCTAAAGGTAACAACCCAATTTTATAAACATTTATAGGATTTGGAACAAAATCAAACGAAAATCCCATTCGTTCCATCGGTAATTTATAATCCAAGTCGGAAACAAGCAATGACTGGCAATTTTGATGAACAAAATGAAACTGCTTTCGGTAGTTTTTTGTTGTATATTTTAAAGTAAACTTAAATTCTTGCTGCAACGATTTGTTTTCAAAAAAAGGGGTAAGAATTGAATAGTCAAACTCTTGCCGCAACAGAAAATCGACAACTGGTGTTTCATCACCACAAACTAAAAGGCTTTTTGTAGCTAAAAAATTATTCTTTAAAAGTTTTTTATAAAGCCAAATTCCCAGTTTTGGTTGCGTTTCAATGGCATCAGAATTGATAAACTGAATATGGTCAAAACCGTTCAATTCTTTTAATAAAAAATAGAAACGTATTCCCTTTTCAGTCTTTTCTAAATCAAAATTGGTAATTCTGTAAAGAAGATTTTTAAACTTCTTGAACAGCCAAAATTCCCTGAATAACTTTGGATGAATAGAATAACTGACGTCATATTTTTTAAAATCATCGCCAGTTCCCACGATAATTACTTGATGTCCAATGGCTTCAAGTCCTTCTTTTAAAGAATTATGCAACCTGCTATATTCGCCAAGTAAAAGTATTTTCATTACCGCAGTAGAAATTTTTATATTTGTGTAAATATAGCAACAAATTGGCAGACCGATTTAAAAAAGTAACTTTAGAAATCTTGGTGGCAACCATGAACAGAAACAATCTCGATTTCTTGATTCCGATGTTTCCATTTGCCCATTTTTCTGAGTTTTCTATTTTAGTTGTCAATCAAACTGATGAAGAGAATCTGCTTCTTTCTAATTTTTCCAACGTAAGAATACTAAATTCATTTGAAAACGGACTTTCAAAAAGCAGGAATTTAGCTTTGAAGAATACGATTGGGGAGATTGCCATAATTGCAGACGATGATGTAATTTTTCTTCCAAATTTTCAAGAAACTATAATCGATGCTCATCAAAAAAACAGTGATTTTTCCATAATTTGTTTCCAAACGCTGACGACAGAAAACAAGCCTTATTCTAAATATTGGAAGCAGGAATTTGCTATGAAAGAAAAGCATTTTTTGAACGTTTTATCTATTGAATTGACGTTTAAAACGCAAGATTTAAAAGAGAAGAATGTAATTTTCAATGAACATTTCGGACTCGGAGCGCAATTTCAAGATGCAGAATCGCTGTTTTTTCTTCGTAGAGCAAATCGCAGTCAGGCAAAAGTGTTATTTTCTCCGCAAAATATTGTCATGCACGAAGAATATTCTTCAAGTGACGAAATTGTTTCTGATCGATTGTTATACGCAAAAATGGCTGGATTTTACAAGAAATATCAATCACTAGCCTACATTTTACTTTTAAAGTTCGTGTTTTATCTTCTTAGGAAAAAACTCATTTCGACGTCGCAAATAGTTCCTAAATTAAAAATTGGGTCAAAAGGAATTAGCGACTACAAGGCTTTGATTAAAACGAAAAAGGAAAATTTTTACGACTGATTATTTAAAAGCCGAAAGCCGGATGTTTTTTTGCTGTAAAAATAATTTTAACGAAAACAGCTTTCTTAATAAATAGGAGGGAAGTGCTAATAAAAACCGCTGTTTGATATTCAAATTCTTTTTATTTATCTGCGAGCTAAATTTTTTAAATCCGTTTTTTTCGCCGGAGAGTTTGCTTTTCAACGCAAAAGAAAAGCGATTTGAATCCAGAAATTTTTGTAATTGTGCATTTGTCTTGGCTATTTCTGAATACTTTGAAAAGTCGGTTTTTTGGGCAATATTTTTCAAATTTTTTGACAATCCAGTTTCATCCTGAGTGTATTTTACGCCTATTTTCCAGCAAAATACTATCGGAAATTCAAGCCCGATTCTGATCCACTGATCGATGTCCTCTTCCGTTTTTAACAAAGTATCAAAGTTTCCTGCTTTCTCAAAAACTGCTTTCTCAAAAACTGCTCCGGAGGTAAAAATAGCAGATTGTAAAAGGCTCGCTTCAAAATAATTTACGATTTGAATACTTCCGTTCTTTGGAATTGAATATTCAGCAGGAAAAATTTTTGTTTCAATTTCAATTTCAATCGCACTCGAAAAAACTTTTTCATCAGGATAAGTTGTCAGTAACGAACGCATCGTTTCTAGAAAATCAGCTTTCCAAATATCGTCTGCATCTAGAAAAGAAATGTATTTTCCTTGTGATTTTTCAATTCCAAGGTTTCTCGCCGCCGAAACGCCACGATTTTCAGTAAAATGATAAAAAATTCTATTTTCAGAAAAGCTTTTTACAATCTTTGCGCTGTTATCCGTTGAACCATCGTCGATTATGACGATTTCAAAATCAGAAAACGTCTGAGCAAAAACACTTTTTAAAGTATTTTCGATGAAGTTTTCTTTGTTGAAAAGTGGAATGATTACAGAAATCAAAGGCATTGCTTGTTATTGCTTAAAAATTGTTATCAAAAATACTTTATTTTATGGCAATATGCTTTTTTAAAAACTGTATTTTTGTTAGATATTATGCAAGAAAAATTTTTACACATTGTTAGTTTCGATAATCCATTTCCTCCAAAATATGGCGGTGTTATCGAAGTTTTCTATAAAATTAAGGCATTGCATGAAATCGGATACAAAATTCACCTGCATTGTTTTGTAAGCCAGATTCCGCATAGTTTTCCTGAATTGAATGCTATTTGTGAATCAGTTTACTTTTATAAAAATGCTTATAATCCTTTTTATATCTTTTCAAAAATTCCTTTTTCGGTAATTTCCAGAAATGATAAACAGCTTTTAGAAAACCTGAAAAAGTTAGATGCACCCATTTTATTTGAAGGATTGAAAACGGTCTATCTTTCAGCCAATCCGGCTATAAATAATAGATTGAAGATTTTAAGATTGCATAATATTGAACAAGATTATTTTCAAGGAATTTCAAAAAGCGAAAACAATTGGCTGAAAAAGATGCTTTTTTCTCTAGAAAGCAAAAAGTACAAAGCGTATGAATATATAATCTCTAATTTTCAAAAAGTGATCTGCCTTTCAAAATTTGAAAATGATTATATCAATAAAAAATTCCAAAATTCAACATACATTCCCGTTTTTCATGGAAATGACACCATTCTAAACTTAGACGGTTTTGGTAAATATGCGATTTATCATGGCGATTTAAATTCGGCTGACAATAAAAAAGCGGTGGAATATTTGATTGAAATATTTCAAGATGTGAAAGATTACAAGTTGGTTATTGCTTCAGATTCTAATGAAAAATTTGTAAAAAGGCTAATCGGAAATTCTAAAAACATTGAATTTGTATTCTTAGAAAATTTTACCCACTTGCAAGAACTTTTAAAAGAGGCACACATCAATATTGTTATTTCCTTCCAGAAATCAGGAACAAAGCTGAAGCTTATAAATTCGCTTTTTAACAGCCGTTTCTGTATTATTAATGAAAATATTATCGACGATGAAATTGTAGCAGGTTTTTGTACCCAAATTACAAATAAAAGCGAGTTGATTTCCGAAATAAATGCTTTGAAATTGGTATCTTACAATGATTCTCAATTGAGAAAAGATACTTTAGAAAATTATCTCAGCGACGTTAAAAATGCTGAAAAAATACATGATTTAATTTCGAATTAGATATGAAAAGACAAGAATATGCTACCTATATTTTAGCATCTTTGGCAAAAAATAAAGAGCAGTTAAAAGCAAAATATAACTCTAGTGAAAAGCAAATCGGGTATTTTTTTATCGATGATTTGCTTCCGGAAGAGATGGCTTTTGAACTTTATGAATCTTTCCCAAAAGCGACAGAAATGGTGCTTAAAAAAAGCATCCGTGAAGATAAATATGTTGCCGCACAGATGAATCTATACAATCCGATTTTAGAAGAAATAATTTATGCTTTCCAAGACCAGCGAATCGTGGATATCATTGGTGAAATCTGCGGAATTAAAAACATGATTCCCGATGAAAATTTGTACGCCGGCGGTATTTCTATGATGGGACACAAACAGTTTTTGAATCCTCATTTGGATAATTCTCATGATAAAGACCGAGCGTTGTGGCGCGTTTTGAATCTTTTGTATTATATAACTCCAAATTGGGAAGAGCAATATGGTGGTAATCTTGAGCTTTGGCCGAATGGCTTGTCAAAACCACAAATTACCATTCACAGCAAGTTCAACAGATTGGCAATAATGGCAACGCACAATGATTCGTTGCATTCTGTTTCGCCTGTTGTTTTTGAAGGATTTCGCTGTTGCGTTTCAAACTATTATTTCTCAGAAACACCGCTGTTAGAAACAGATGATTTTCACGTTACATCATTCAGAGGACGGCCTGAAAACAAATTTACAGACTTAATTCTACAAGCTGACGCCTGGCTCAGAATGACTATCCGAAAAGTTTTTAAGAAAGGAATTCAAGAAAATCCACACGTTTATAAAAGAGATAAAAAGGACTAAACTGTTCTTTGAACTACTTCAAAAACCGAATTGTTTTCACATTTCAAAGTCTTCGCAGGATATTTCAAAAGTAGCGCATAATCGTGCGTTGCCATGATAACCGTCTTTCCGTTTGCATTAATTTTGCGCAAAACTTCCATGACTTCAACGCTCGTTTGCGGATCTAAATTTCCAGTAGGCTCATCCGCTAAAATAATTTCCGGATCATTTAACAATGCTCTTGCAATCGCAATTCTTTGCTGTTCTCCACCCGAAAGTTGGTGTGGCATTTTCTTGGCAAAATTTTTCATTCCCACCTTATCCAAAACCTCGCTGATCTTGTCTTCCATTTCATTTTTGTCTGTCCAGCCTGTCGCTCTCAAAACAAAAACCATATTTTCATGAACATTTCGATCTGGAAGCAATTTAAAATCTTGAAAAACAATCCCAATTTTTCGTCTCAAATACGGAATATTCTTCTCTTTTAATGCTGCCAAATCATAATCCACAATGCTTCCTTGGCCTTCAGTCAAAGGCAAATCAGCATACAAAGTTTTCATGAAACTGCTTTTTCCAGTACCGGTTTTTCCAATCAAATAAAGGAATTCTCCGTGATTGACTTCAATATTTACATTCGATAAAATGAGATTTTTCTCTTGATAGATATTTGCGTTTCTCAAAAAAAGTACAGGCTGTGGCATAGCGAATTTAGTTTATGACGTAAAAGTAATAAGTTAACGTGCTTTATCAAAATTTAATTGCAGTTCATTGGTTTAAAATTTTTAGAAGCGAAACTTTCAGTGTTTTAGAAACACCAGTCCCGCTTTCTGCAGTAGCTTTTCTCCGTAAACGGAAGAAAAGGCTACTGCCGCCAATCGGGGCTAGCAAAAAACCATAGAATTTTCAGAATCTTCAGCCCAATTGAAATCGAAAACCTCGGCTCAAAAAAAACCTTAAATTACCTTATATGACTTATATGGTAATAAAAAAAGCCATGTTTATAGCCCCTTTAAACCCAAAACCTTAAACCTTCAACCAAAAATGTTAAAAATTTTTCACAATAAACCCAAAACCCCTGCCGTTATAAACACAGGAATTTGATATATTTGAATTTTAAACAAAAACAATAAAAATGCACAAACTTTCAAGGTTATTTCTGCTGTTTTCATTTGTGGGAACCGCTCCGGTTTTTGCGCAGCAGTCGGCAATTTACACCAATGATTTAAGGGAATTCAACAAGGCTTTGGCGCTTTATAAAGAAAAGCAGTATCAGGCAGCTCAGATTATTTTCGAAAAAGTGAAAGCTGAAAACGTAAATAAAAATTCTGACGTAGAAGCTGATTGCGCTTACTATATCGCCAATTGCGCCATTCGTTTGAACCAATCTGACGCTGATCAAAAGATGGAAAGTTTTGTCGAAAATTATCCGACAAGCACCAAGCAAAACCAAGCTTACATTGAAGTGGCGCATTATTATTTTGAGCAGGGAAAATATCCGCAGTCGATGAAATGGTTTGATAAAGTGGATGAAAGTACGCTGAGCCAAGACGATCGCGACAAATATAATTTCCAAAAAGGATATACATTTTTTACTTCTGGAAATAAAAAAGAAGCTTCTAATTATTTCAACCAAGTTTTGAATTCTAAAGAATATGGTTCTCAAGCCAAATATTATTTAGGGTTTATGGCGTATGAATCTGACGATTATACAAAAGCTACAAAGTTATTTGACGAAGTTTCTGGCGAAGAAAAATACCAAGATAAAATGTCTTATTTTCAAGCAGACATGAATTTCAAGCTAGGAAAATTTGACAAAGCTATCGAATTAGGGAAAGCCGCAATGGCAAAATCTAATGCGCAAGAAAAGTCTGAATTGAATAAAATTATCGGTGAAAGCTATTTTAATTTGAAGCAATACGACAAAGCGATTCCGTATCTGAACGAATACAGAGGGAAAAAGGGCAAATGGAACAACACCGATTTTTACCAATTAGGTTATGCTTATTACAAACAAGGCGATTTTGAAAATGCCATTGCGCAATTCAATAAAATCATCGACGGAAAAGACGGGGTGTCGCAAAATGCGTATTACCATTTAGGGGAAAGCTACTTGAAGACCGACAAAAAACAGCAGGCTTTGAATGCGTTTAAAAATGCTTCTGAAATGGAATTTGATGCAAAAATCCAAGAAGATGCTTATTTGAACTATGCAAAATTAAGCTATGAAATAGGGAATTCTTACCAAAGTATTCCGGCAGTTTTAAGCGGCTTCATTGAGAAATATCCTAATAATCCAAGCAGGGCAGAAGTGGAAACGCTTTTGATCAATTCTTATATTACGTCTAAAAACTATAAAGAAGCGTTGGTTTTATTAGAAAAAAATAAAAGTTCAAATAGAGAAGCCTACCAAAAAGTTACTTTTTACAGAGGTTTAGAATTATATACTGACGGAAGCTACCAGGAAGCTTTGGCTATGTTTAAAAAATCTTTGGGTGAAAGAAACAATGCTAAATTTACGGCTCGTGCGACTTTTTGGAAAGCGGAAACAGAATACGTTTTAGATAATTTCAATGAAGCCTTGTTGACTTATAAACAATTCATCGGAAGCGCTGAAGCAAAGAATACGCCTGAAAATAAAAACATCTATTATAATGTAGGCTACACTTATTTCAAGCTGAAAGAATACGATCAGGCTGCGGCGAATTTCCAAAGCTTTATTGCTACAGGAGCAAAAGATGACAAGGTTCGTTTGAATGATGCTTATTTGCGTTTGGGTGACAGTTATTATGTGTCTGCAAAATACTGGCCGGCAATGGATGCTTACAACAAAGCGATTGAAATTAAAGGAATCGACGCAGATTATGCAGCTTACCAAAAGGCAATCAGCTACGGATTTGTTTCTAGAAACGATAAGAAAATCGATGATTTGAACAACTTCGTGAAGAATTTCCCGAAATCGCAATTGCGTGACGATGCTTTTTATGAGCTAGGAAATACTTACGTTGCAGAAAAGAAAACAGAATTGGCGGTTCAGACGTATGACAAATTGATTGCTGAATATAAAGGCGGCTCTTACGCTTCTAAAGCAATTTTACGTCAAGGTTTGGTGTATTACAATGCTGAAAAAGACCAATTGGCTTTAGCTAAATTGAAAAAAGTCGTAGCGGAATATCCAAATACTCCAGAAGCTTTAGAAGCAGTTTCAACAGCAAGATTGATTTATTTAGACAGCGGCAAAGTTGACGAATATGCAACTTGGGTTAAAACTTTAGATTTCGTAGAAGTTTCTGATGCTGAATTGGATAACGATACCTATGAAGCAGCTGAAAAACAATACCTGCAAAACAATATAAAACCTGCAATTACAGCATTGAGCGGTTATGTGGCAAAATTTCCAAATGGAATAAATGCTTTAAAAGCAAATTTCTATTTGGCACAATCTTATTTTGCTGATGGTTTGCCAAACAACGCAATTCCGAATTATGAATTCGTGATTTCTAAGCCAAGAAATGAATTTACAGAGCAATCTTTGGCGCGTCTTTCGCAAATTCATTTGAAAAAAGCAGATTACGCAAAAGCAGTTCCGGTATTGAAAAGATTGGAAACAGAAGCGGATTATCCGCAGAATATTACGTTCGCGCAGTCCAATCTGATGAAATCTTATTACGATCAAAAAGAGTATGAAAACGCGGCAGTTTACGCAGAAAAAGTCTTGAACAATCCAAAAACGGATAACGCTGTGAAGAGTGATGCGCAAGTAATCGTGGCACGTTCGGCAATAAAAATTAATGACGAAGCTAAGGCAAAAACGGCTTATGCCAAATTATTAACGATTGCAAAAGGAGAATTGGCAGCAGAAGCTTTGTATTATGACGCTTATTTCAAAAACAAAGACGGAAAGTTTGACGCTTCAAACACGGCGGTTCAAAAACTGGCAAAAGATTATTCAGGATATAAATATTTCGGCGCAAAAGGATTGGTCGTGATGGCTAAGAATTTCTACGGATTAAAAGACAGTTTCCAGGCAAATTATATCTTGGAAAGCGTTCTGAAAAATTTCAAAGATTACCCAGATGTTGTAGAAGAAGCACAAAAAGAATTGGATATTATTAAGGGAGAAGAGGCGAAACGCAACTCATCAATTCAAAACTAATTTCATCTTATTCTAAATTTCAATACTTGTATTATGACAAATAAAATTCAATATAAAATGGCAGCTCTGTTTCTTTTTGCAGGACTCCAAACCACTTTTGCACAGAAAAAAGACGAGAACATCGGGACGGAAGTCGTGAACGTTGTAAAACCTTACACGCCTACAATTTCTGATGCTTTTAAAGTAAAAGAAACGCCGACTTTAGAAGACGATGACAATACAAAAAGAGAAGAAATCAAGTACAATATTTTCTCTTTTCCAGTAGCTTCAACCTTCACGCCTTCAAAAGGAAGAGCGGCGACGGTTGATAAATCGAAACAAGAAAAGCTGTATAATAACTACGCAACTTTAGGCTTTGGAAATTACGGAACTGTGAATGCAGAATTATTCGTGACAGAAAATCTAAACAAAAATGAATATGTAGGTGGAATGCTTCGCCATATTTCTTCACAAGGCGGCATTGACGACATTTTGCTTGACGATAAATTTTACAATACTTCGTTAGATTTGACTTATGGAAACCAGCAAAAAGAATTTTCTTGGAATGTTGACGCCGGTTACCAGCACCAGATTTACAATTGGTATGGTTTGAGAAATGACTTCGGAAGCGACCTTAACGAAGCAGAAAGAGGGACGACAATTGCCGGAATTGACCCACAGCAGACCTACCAAAATATCTATTTAGGAGGAAGATTCAGCGCCAAAGAAAGCATTTTCAAAGACGCAACTTTAAGATTCAACCGTTTTTCTGATAATTTTGGTTCTGGAGAAAATAGATTTTTCGTGAAACCGACCGTTGGTTTTGAAGTTGGCGGCCAAAAAGTGAATGCAAGTTTCGTGGTAGATTATATCGGAGGTTCGTTTGAAAAAAGCTATTTCGGTGGTGATGAAATCAAATACGGCTACGCAAATTTTGGAGTACAGCCAAGTTTTACCTATCAGCAAGATGACTTGACTGTGAATTTAGGCGCCGGACTTTTCTATAGCGTTGACAATGAAAACAGCGACAATAAATTCTTCGTTTATCCGCAAGTTACTGCCACTTATAGAATTGTCGGCGACGTGATGATTGCTTACGCTGGCGCGGAAGGAAGCCTGAAACAAAACTCTTATCGTGATTTTGTGCAAGAAAATTTCTTCGTATCGCCAACTTTGGGAATCGCTCCAACTGATCAAAAATATGATATCTACGTAGGTTTAAAAGGAAAAATTGCCAATAATGTTGGTTTTAATGTAAGAGGTTCTTATAAAAATGAAGACCAAAAAGCGATGTTCAAAAACAATCCTTATTTTTCTACGAATCCAAATACAGAAGGATATGCTTTCGGAAATTCGTTTGACGTAGTTTATGACAATGTGAAAACAATCAGTTTCTTCGGAGAATTAAAAGCTGATTTCTCTAAAAATGTTTCCTTCGGAATTTCCGGAACGTTCAATAGTTTTACAACAGACATCGAATCAGAAGCTTGGAATTTACCAACACTTGAAGTTGCCGCCAACCTGGATTTCAACATCACAGAAAAATGGTATGCCGGAACTAGCGTATTTTTTGTAGGAGAAAGAAAAGACCAATTTAGCTACACTTCGGTTTTGAGAAATGATTTAGAAAACACAACGTTAGACAGTTATTTCGACTTAAATGCGCACGTTGGTTACAAATATAGCGACAGACTAACAGCCTTTTTAAGACTGAACAACATCGCCAACCAAGACTACCAAAAATGGATCAATTATCCTGTTCAAGGTTTCCAATTTTTAATAGGAGCAAATTACAAGTTTGATTTCTAAACCAATTCAAAGTATTATTTTTACCGCAGCTTCACAGATTTTTCAATCGATGAAGCTGCGGTTTTTTTATAAAGAAAAAATCTGCGTAAATCTGTGTAATCCGTTTAAATCTGCGTTAAAAAAATAGAAAATGAACCTAAAACAAAAAACACTAGAATATTACAAACAGCTGGTCCAAGATAAAATCGATGCCTTCCAAGACATGATTGCTAACCTAACAGAAGACGCTAAAAACGATGCAAAAGGTTCTGCCGGAGACAAACACGAAACCGCTTTGTCCATGATGCATTTGGAACAAGAAAAACTGAATCATAAAATAAAAGAATACTTCGAGCAAAAAGATATTTTAGATAAAATTGATGCGTCAAAAACTACCAAAATTATTACAATAGGAAGTTTAATAAAAGCCAACGGAATCTTGCTATTCATGTCTGCAGCGCTTCCAAAGATTAAAATAGAAGAAAAAAACATCATCGCCCTTTCGCCACAATCGCCGCTAGGAAGCAAATTATTAGGACAGCAAGTCAATTATACTTTCGAAATAAACGGAACAAAATATTTAATAGAAAGCGTTGAGTAGAATGGGCAAAAGGCAAAAAGCAATCCGCGTCATCCGTATAAATCCGCGTTAAATGATCATTAAGTCATTCAAATCGAATGGCTTTTTTTATAAATTAAAACCAAATTGCCTTATTTAATATTGATTAGCTTTCATAATTTTATATAAATTGAATTTTATGTTTATTATTGTAACTAAAAATAATAATACTCTTTATTAAATAAAACAAATACTTCAAATTTGCTTTATCAAAATAAATAAAAACACAGAAAAGATATAAAGTTATGTGCGGAATTTTAGCAATTATAGGAAAAGGCAAAGACGAAGAATTAGTAAAACAACTTTCAAAAAGAATGTCACATCGCGGACCAGACGAAAGCGATTTGCACGTTACTGAAAATGGCCATATCTTGAGCCACGAACGTTTGTCAATCATCGATTTGCACTCAGGGAAACAACCGATAAAAGGAACAAAAACTGCCTATATGGTGCACAACGGAGAAATCTACAATCACCAAGAATTGAGAGAAACCGTTTTGAAATCGCATACTTTCCGTACAAAATCTGACTCAGAAGTAATCGTGCATTTATATGAAGAATTCGGTTATGACTTTTTAAATATGTTGGACGGAGATTTCGCTTTTGTAGTAATTGACGGAGACGACTTCATCGCAGGAAGAGACGCCATCGGAGTAAAACCGTTATATTATGGATTGGATGACAGAGGCAGAATTTATTTTTCTTCTGAAATGAAACCCATTGCAGACCAGTGCAAAACGTTCGCAACTTTTCCTCCAGGACATTATTATACGCCTAAAACGGGCTTCGTGAAATACTACAAACCAGAATATGAAGATTATACAAAAGCAACAGAAGTTTTAGATTTGACTGCAATCCGTGAATCTTTGACAGAAGCAACGCGTAAAAGATTAATGAGCGATGTGCCAATCGGAGTTTTGCTTTCAGGAGGACTGGATTCTTCTTTGACTTCCTCAATTGCAGCGCGTTTATTAAAAGAAAAAGGAAAAAAATTGCACTCGTTTTCAATCGGTTTGGACGCGGAAGCTCCAGATGCAAAAGCGGCAAGAAAAGTGGCTGAATTCTTAGGAACAGAACACCACGAAATCCACTTTACTATTGAGCAAGGAATTGAAATTCTAGATAAATTAATCTGGCATTTAGAAACCTATGACGTGACTTCGGTAAGAGCGAGCACGCCAATGTATTTCTTGTCAAAAGCCATCACAGATATGGGCGTAAAAGTAGTGCTTTCTGGAGAAGGAGCAGACGAAATCTTCGGAGGCTATCTGTATTTTAGAAACGCGCCATCTACGGAAGATTTCCAAAAAGAAACCATTGAAAGAGTGCAGAAATTATTCACTGCCGATTTGCTTCGTGCTGACAAGTCAACAATGGCGCACGGTTTAGAAGCAAGAGTTCCGTTTTTGGACAAAGCATTTTTAGATTTGTCAATCAAAATCAAGCCTGAAGAAAAACAGCCAAAAACATACGACGGCGTAGAAAAATATATCTTGAGAAAAGCGTTCGACACGCCAGAAGACCCTTATTTGCCACAAGAAGTTTTGTGGAGACAAAAAGAGCAGTTTTCTGACGGAGTTGGTTACAACTGGATCGACCAGTTGATTGAATATTGCGCATCTCAAATCACTGATTACCAACTGGAACACGCTGGTGAAAGATTTACATACAACACGCCGACAACGAAAGAAGCCTATTTTTATAGAGACATTTTTCACAGACATTTTCCGCAAGTGAGCGCGGCACAAACGGTGAGAAAATGGATCCCGAAATGGCAAGAAAACCAAGATCCAAGTGGTCGCGCAAACGCAGCACACGTTCAAGCGGACACTGCAATTGCAAAGCCAAATGTTATCGCATAAATTTCATTAGGAAGTTTAGTTTGTTTGTTAAAAAGCGTCGCTGAAAAGTGAAGCTTTTTTTTTGAAGCAAATGAACAGTGATTTAGTTGTGATCCATTTTCCCGCTGGAGTCACTCGCTTTTCTTCTGCCTGTTAGCAGAAGAAAGAGCTCAAACAATGACACCATCGGGGCTATTTGAGATGCTACAGGCACTTTTTTAAACTTTTGAATGATTGCGAGAAAACTGTTACGGATAAAATACCATCCCGCTGGGATTTTTGTCGGCAATAAGAACATTTTTTGTCATTCCGACAAAGGAGGAATCTCTACGAAAAAGAGCTACTAATTCCTCCTTTGTCGGAATGACAAGTTGGGCGAAATAACTAATTTTTCTAAATGATAAGACAACAATTTAAACCCCAGCAGGGCGACATTATTTATACATTTCAATTGCGTCACGATGTGAGAGATTCCAAGAAAGCCTAAAGTTTCTCAAATAGCCCCGATGATGGCAATTATCCTTTCATTTTTTCTTTAAAAAATTAAAGATAATGCCAACCAGCGGGAAAATGGATTTCAAGAATGCCGAAAGATTCGCTTCCCAAAAAATGATTTAGGTTGATTTTGATGTATGGAAATCGTGCAACTTATAACTCATAATTCATAACTTATGACTAACAAAATGTTGATAACTTGAACGCTAAAATGAGCTTTTGTGACTGATAATCACTCGCGTTTTCATATATTTGTTCGTTAAACATAAAAATACCTTTTTTAGACAAATAATATGAGCGAAGAAATTAAGAAGAACAATTATTCAGCCGATAGTATTCAAGCATTAGAAGGGATGGAGCACGTGAGAATGCGTCCGTCGATGTATATTGGAGATGTGGGTGTAAGAGGTTTGCACCATTTAGTTTATGAAGTTGTCGATAACTCAATCGATGAGGCGATGGGTGGCCATTGCGACACTATTTCAGTTGCCATTAATGAAGATAATTCAATCACTGTTGAAGATAACGGACGTGGTATTCCGGTTGATTTACATAAAAAAGAAGGCGTTTCTGCACTTGAGGTCGTAATGACCAAAATTGGTGCAGGAGGTAAATTTGATAAAGATTCATATAAAGTTTCAGGAGGTCTTCACGGGGTGGGGGTTTCTGTGGTAAATGCATTGTCAAACCACATGAAATCTACGGTTTTTCGTGATGGAAAAATCTATGAGCAAGAGTATGAAAAAGGAAAAGCGATGTATCCGGTTAAGCAAGTTGGAGAAACCGAAAAACGTGGTACAAGACAGACTTTTTATCCAGATGATACTATTTTTACGCAGACGGTTGAGTTTTCATACGATACTTTGTCAGCGCGTATGCGTGAGCTTTCGTTCTTGAACAAAGGAATCACGATTACTTTTACAGACAAAAGAGAAAAAGACGATAAAGGAGAATTTATCAGCGAAGTTTTTCATTCTGACGAAGGTTTGAAAGAATATATCCGTTTCTTAGATGGCAACCGCGAACCGATTATTTCGCACGTGATTAGCATGGAAAGAGAAACAGGCGATATTCCTGTTGAGGTAGCTTTGATTTATAACACAAGCTATTCTGAAAATATTTTCTCTTACGTAAATAATATCAATACGCACGAAGGAGGAACACACTTGCAAGGATTCAGAACTGGTTTGACTCGTTCTTTGAAGAAATATGCAGATGCTTCTGGGTTGTTGGATAAATTGAAATTTGAGATTACAGGAGATGACTTCCGTGAAGGTTTGACGGCTATTATTTCGGTAAAAGTTTCAGAGCCGCAATTCGAAGGCCAGACCAAAACAAAACTTGGAAACAGAGAAGTTGTTTCTCCTGTAAGCCAGGCTGTTGCTGAAATGGTGGAGTCTTATTTGGAAGAAAATCCGAATGATGCTAGAATTATCGTTCAAAAGGTAATCTTGGCTGCACAAGCGCGTCACGCTGCGAAAAAAGCACGTGAAATGGTTCAAAGAAAAACCGTTATGGGCGGTGGCGGGTTGCCAGGAAAACTATCTGACTGTTCTGAGCAAGATCCGGCAAAATGTGAGGTTTTCCTTGTTGAGGGAGATTCTGCAGGCGGTACTGCAAAACAAGGTCGCGATAGAATGTTTCAAGCGATTTTGCCATTGCGTGGTAAAATTTTGAACGTAGAAAAAGCGATGCACCACAAAGTTTTTGAGAACGAGGAGATTAGAAATATCTTCACGGCGCTTGGTGTGACAATCGGAACTGCGGAAGATTCAAAAGCTTTGAACTTAGAAAAATTAAGATACCATAAAGTAGTGATTATGTGTGATGCCGATGTCGATGGTTCGCATATTTCTACCTTAATATTAACCTTCTTCTTCCGATTTATGAAAGAGTTGATTGAAAACGGCCACGTTTATATCGCGACTCCTCCATTATACTTGGTGAAAAAAGGAAATAAAAAAGAATATGCTTGGACAGATGCACAACGTGATGAAATCAGCTCTGGTTTTGGATCAGGATTTAACATCCAGCGTTATAAAGGTCTTGGAGAAATGAATGCGGAACAATTGTGGGAAACTACATTGAACCCAAATTTCAGGACTTTGCGCCAAGTTACAATCGATAGTCTTGCAGAAGCTGATCGTGTTTTCTCAATGTTAATGGGTGATGAGGTACCGCCTCGTCGTGAATTCATCGAGAAAAACGCAGTTTATGCTAAGATTGATGCTTAAAATGTTTAATCGGTTAATCGTTTAAATGTTTATCCGATTTTGCCGATTAAACAGTTAAACGATTAAACAAATAAATAAACATATAAATATGAAAGTTACAGTAGTAGGTGCCGGTAACGTGGGTGCAAGTTGTGCAGACGTTATTTCATACAGAGGAATTGCAAGCGAAGTAGTTTTATTGGATATTAAAGAAGGTTTTGCTGAAGGTAAAGCTATGGATTTGATGCAATGTGCTACAAACACAGGTTTTAATACACAAATTACAGGTGTTACCAATGATTATTCTAAAACTGCAGACAGTGATGTTGTGGTAATCACTTCTGGAATTCCAAGAAAACCTGGAATGACAAGAGAAGAATTGATCGGGATCAATGCTGGAATCGTGAAATCAGTAGCAGAAAATATTTTGAAATTTTCTCCAGAAGCGATAATTGTGGTAGTTTCAAATCCGATGGATACAATGACTTACTTGACTTTAAAAGCAACAGGACTTCCGAAAAACAGAATCATCGGAATGGGCGGTGCTTTAGACAGTTCTCGTTTCAGATATTATTTGTCAAAAGCTTTAGATAAACCATCAAATGACGTTTCTGCAATGGTAATCGGAGGTCACGGAGACACGACAATGATTCCTTTGACAAGATTGGCTTCTTATAATGGTATTCCAGTTTCTGAATTTCTTTCTAAGGAAGAATTAGAAAAAGTGGCTGCTGACACAATGGTTGGCGGCGCGACTTTAACTGGATTATTAGGAACTTCAGCTTGGTATGCGCCAGGAGCTTCTGTAGCTTATTTGGTAGATAGCATCTTGAATGACCAAAAGAAAATGATTGCTTGTTCCGTATTTTTAGAAGGAGAATATGGACAAAACGATATCTGTTTAGGAGTTCCTTGCATCATCGGAAAAAACGGTATCGAAGAAATTCTTCCTATCAATTTAGATGAAAATGAAAAAGCATTGCTTGCAAAAAGCGCTGATGCAGTTCGAAATATGAACGCCGATTTAAAGTCGGTTTTGGCATAATTTCAGCCTTATAAATTAAGAGACTGCTTCTTGCAGTCTTTTTTTTATGATATAATTAGCAAATTAATTGGTTAATCTTTCGGTTAATTATATATTTGCTCGTTTTAAAAAAATGGGATAACTCAAGTTGCAGTAGTCTTTTAAGGTAACTGCTTGATTTAGCCTGTTTTATTTGTATAAACACACCAAAATCAGAAATTTAATTAATTTTTAGTAATAATGCAGAATAGAGGACTCGTTAAATTTTTTGCAATTTTATTTGCATTGGTAAGTATTTACCAACTTTCTTTCACATTCGTAGCCAATGGCGTGAAGAGTGATGCAAAAGCTTTTGCTAACGGCGATGAGAAGAAAGAGTTAGAATATCTTACTTCAAAAGAGAAAGAAACCGTTTATAATTTGGGTTTCACAAGCTTTACCTATAAAGAAGTTGCTGACAAGCAAATCAATAAAGGTCTGGATCTTGAAGGAGGTATCAACGTAATTTTGCAGATTTCTGTGAAAGACGTTTTGAAAACTTTGGCTAATGATTCAAAAAACAAAGTTTTTAATAAAGCTTTAGAAAATGCAAGTAAAAACCAAGAAGGAAATCAAGATTACATTGATGCTTTCTTCGTGGCTTTTGATCAAGAATCAAAAGGAACTGTAAAACTGGCTGATCCAGAAATTTTTGCAAACAAAAATTTAGAGGAAGTTAATTTTAAAATGACTGATGCGCAGGTTAAGACTGTCATTAGAAGAAAAGTTAGCGAATCTGTGGAAAGTGCTTTTAGAGTATTGACAGAGCGTATCGATAAATTTGGTGTAGTACAGCCAAATATCCAAAAATTAGGTGAGTCAGGAAGAATCTTGGTAGAACTTCCAGGAGCGAAAGACGAAATCCGTATAAAAAAATTACTGCAAAGTACAGCGCAGCTTGAATTTTGGGAAACTTACAAGGTTGAAGAAATTGGTAATTTCTTGATGTCTGCAAATGAAATCTTGAAAAAAACTGAAAAAACGGCTGTTAAAACTGAAACTGCAAAAACGAGCATCGATACAATCAATGGCGGAAGCGATTTATTGACAGACGCTAAAAATGATTCATTGGCAGCTACCAAAAAAGGTGCTAATCCTTTATTGGATAAAATGGCAGCTTATGGAAGCGGACCAGTTCTTGGTTATTTCTCTCCAAAAGATACCGCTACAATTACACGTTACTTGAGCATGCCAGAAGTGAAAGCTTTGTTAACAGGCGAGCAGCGTTATGCTAAATTTGTTTGGAGCAAGCCACAAAGCATCAATATCTTAAATCAGCAAATCGTTGATCCGATTAAAACTGCAGGTTCAAAAAAGACCGAAGTTTTAGAATTATATGCTTTAAAAGGTAACAGACAAAGCATGCCTGCAATGAGCGGTGCTGTTGTAACTGACGCTAGCGACAAATTTGACCAGATGGGTAAGCCTTCTGTAGAAATGGTAATGAACAGCAGAGGTGCAAAAGACTGGGAAGAATTAACAGGAAAAGCATACACTGAAAAAGGATTCATCGCTATCGTTCTTGATAACGTGGTATATTCTGCTCCAGGAGTTACTAGCGGTGCTATCGCTGGTGGAATTTCTCAAATCACTGGAAACTTTGACATTGCTGAAACTAAAGATTTAGCTAATATCTTGAGAGCTGGTAAATTGCCTGCTTCTGCAGATATCGTTCAGTCTGACGTTGTTGGTCCGTCTTTGGGTCAGGAAGCAATTGACAACGGTATCAATTCTGCATTGGTTGGATTGTTATTGGTTTCACTTTGGATGATCGTTTATTATGGCAAATCAGGTTGGTATGCAAATATCGCCTTGATTGTTAACTTACTTTTCTTGTTCGGTATTCTTGCAAGTATCGGTGCAATCTTGACATTGCCAGGTATTGCGGGTATCGTATTGACAATGGGAACTGCCGTTGATGCGAATATTATCATCTATGAAAGAGCAAAAGAAGAACTCCGTTTAGGAAAAACGCTTGACGAAGCTGTTAAAATTTCTTTCAGCTGGAGAGGTGCGATGTCATCTATTACAGATGCAAACGTAACACACATTCTAACAGGAGCGGTATTGTTCATCTTTGGTACAGGACCAATTAAAGGTTTCGCAACAACATTGTTGATCGGTATCTTCACGTCATTATTCACATCTATCTTTATCACAAGAATCTTGTTAGAGTGGAGCATGTCTAGAAAAAATAATCTGACGTTTGTAACTTCTATGTCTAAAAACTGGTTTACAAACTTCCATTATGACTTCTTAGGTAAAAAGAAATTTACTTATATTTTCTCTAGCTGTGTAGTAATCATCAGTTTTGTTTCTCTATTCGTAAACGGATTAGACGAAGGTGTTGATTTTGTTGGAGGACGTACTTTGCAAGTAAGATTCGAAAAACCTGTTGAAGCTTCAGTTGTTGCTGACGAACTATCTGATGTTTTCGGAAGCGGTGTTCAGGCAAAAGTTCTTGGAGACAAAGAGCAGTTGAAAATCGTTACTAAATATAAAATCAACGATCCTTCTACAGAAGCGGATATTGATGTAAATAAAAAACTTTTTGAAAACCTTAAGAAATATTACAACAATGATATTACTTATGAAAAATTCGTAAACGCATACGACGGTAAAACTGTTGGTGTAATGTCTTCTTCAAAAGTAGGACCGGCTGTGGCAAAAGACATCAAAACAAACTCTGTTTGGGCAGTCTTGGGAGCTATGGCAGTTGTATTCTTATACTTAATGGTAAGTTTCAGAAAATGGCAATACAGCTTAGGTGCGATCGCCGCAGTAGCGCATGACGTTATCTTCGTTTTAGGAATCTACTCTTTATGTTACAAATTCATGCCGTTCCATATGGAAATGGACCAGCACTTTATCGCTGCAATCTTGACCGTAATCGGATACTCAATGAATGATACCGTAATTGTATTCGATAGAATTCGTGAATACCTTGCAGGAAAAACTAAAGGTAACTTCAATGAAATCGTAAACAGATCTGTAAATACTACAATGTCAAGAACAATCAACACTTCGTTGACAATGGTAATGGTATTATTGATCATGTTCATCTTCGGTGGGGAATCAATCAGAGGATTTATCTTCGCAATGTTGGTGGGTATCATCGTGGGAACTTACTCTTCATTGTTCATCGCAACGCCAGTTCTTGTGGATTCTATCTCAGATGCTGAGCACAAGAGAATCGAAGACTTGCACAACAATGCAAAAGAAGAAACAGTTTAATACTTCTTTAATATAAATCAAAAGGCCTCAAGAAATTGGGGCCTTTTTTTTGGCTATAGCCGAATGTGAAAAAAACTCCAAAATGTAAAAAAGTTGATGCTGTCAAACCTGTTGAATTGGTCCAACTAGAAGTAGTTGAAGCCGTCAAACAGGTTTGACAGCTTCTTGGAAATTGCAAGAAGGAAAAAAACCTGTTGAATTGGTCCAACTAGAAGTGGTTGAAGGTATCAAACAGGTTTGACAGCTTCTTGGAAATCGCAAGAAGGAAAAAAACATGTTGAACTGCTCCAACTAGAAGTAGTTGAAGCCGTCAAATAGGTTTGACAGCTTCTTGATAATTGCAAGAAGGAAAAAAATCTGTTGAACTGCTCCAACTAGAAGTTTGAAGCTGTCAAACAGGTTTGACAGCTTCTTGAGAGTTACAGTAAGGAATTGAACAGGTTTTGCAGTTAAAATTAATGTTCCCGAAGGTAATCCTAAGTTGTTAAGCCAGTTTCTTTCAAGATGTAAATAGCACTAATTGAAAAGTTTTTAATCGTAGAAAAAATTAGCAGCGATTGCAATGCTGGCTTGTTTAAATAAAAAAAGGAGAGCAGCTGCCCTCCTTTAAATTTATATCGAAATTCTTATAATGAATGTACCTTCTTCTTGGCTCTGAACATCAAATAAAAGCCTGCAATGATAAAAGGGATGCTCAACCATTGTCCAGTCGATAAAATTGGATTATCTCCTTCAAAACCTCCTTGTGATTCTTTTACAAATTCTACGAAGAAACGAACCGTCCATAAAAGGATGAGGAACAATCCTAATAAGTAGCCTGATTTTTCTCTTGCTTCTGTTTTCCAATAAGCATAAAATAAGATTAGGAATACAAAAACATACCCAACTGCCTCATAAAGCTGCGCCGGATGTCTGTACGGAATTTGTGTCAGTATTTCAGAAAATCGAGGATCGTGCTGAATCAAATTAAATCCTTCGTTTAAGTCTTTTGCTCCGGTTGCTCTTAAAACTTCTGCTTTTCTAGGCCAAAATTCATCATCTCTGACAAATTTTACGGCATAAAAATTATCCCCAGATGTTTGATGTCCAAAGATTTCTGAATTGAAAAAGTTTCCTAGTCTGACGAAAATAGCACCACTTGCCACAGGAATTACAATTCTATCTAAAACCCACAAAATTGGTCGCTTGATGACATTTCTGCTATAAAAATACATCGTGATGATTATTGCAATAGCGGCGCCATGACTTGCCAAGCCTGTAAAACCGGTAAATTCAAACTCAGGTTTTGTTCTGAAAGGCAAAAATACGCTCCAAAAATCTTCCCTAAAAAGTTCGGGCTGGTAAAAAATAACGTGCCCCAGTCGCGCTCCAATCAAAGTGGCCAGAAAAGTATAAATGAAAAGGGAATCTAATTTTTCAATCGATTCGTTTTCACGGACGAAAATGTGTTTCATCAGATACCATCCTAATACAAAAGCAATTACAAACATCAGGCTGTAATAACGAATTACAAAAAAGCCCAAATCAATTCCTTCTGACGGATTCCAAACAATGCTTAAAGCTGTAGTCATATTTTTTTAGTTCTTAATTATGCGTAAAAATAAAGATTTGAATTTAATCGAGTTCAAAAAAACGAGTTAATGTTTGTGCCTGCACGTTTTTTCTGGAACCGGGTCATATCCTTTTCCGCCCCAGGGATTGCAACTCAATATTCGTTTTATCCCTAAAAATCCTCCTTTAATCAAGCCGTGTTTCTGTAAGGCTTCTAAAGTATATTGCGAACAAGTGGGTTCATACCGGCAAGCCGATGGCAAAAAAGGGGAGATGCCGGATTGGTAAAACCGAATCAGCAAGACAAAAGGCGCAATGAGGATTTTTTTAAATGTCAAGATAAATTCCGTTTAAAAAAAATGATGAAGCTTGGTCGGCTTCATCATTGTGTTAGTTTATAGAAAATGTGGTTCCGTCTTTTCCGTCTTTTAAATTGATTCCAAGAGCGGTCAGCTGATCTCGAATGGTGTCTGACAATGCAAAATCTTTGTTCGCGCGCGCCTCGTTTCGCATTCCGATTAACATATTGACAACGCTGTCTAATTTATCTGTATTTCCAGCCGCTTTTTCATTTGACAATCCTAAAACATCGAATAAAAAAGATTCCATTGTTTTAGTCAGCAAAGCCAAATCTTCAGCGGTAATCGTTTCTTTATTTTCTTTCAATAAATTGATATAGCGAACGGCTTCAAAAAGCTGTGCAATCAATATCGGCGTATTGAAATCGTCATTCATCGCATCATAGCAAAGCGAAATCCAAGTCTGAAGATCAATAGAAGAACTGCTTGACGGCGTAATTTGTGAAATCGTATCAAAAGCTTCCATCAAACGCACAAAACCTTTTTCTGCTGCTGCAATTGCATCATCCGTAAAATCTAAATTGCTTCTGTAATGCGCCTGAAGCATGAAAAATCTTGCAACAGAAGGCGAATAAGCCTTGCTTAAAAACGGACTTCCGCCTGTGTAAATTTCCCTCGGAAGGATATTGTTTCCGGTGGATTTAGCCATTTTCTTGCCATTCAAAGTAAGCATATTGGCGTGCATCCAGTAATTTACCGGAGATTCGCCAGTGCAAGCTTCGTTTTGCGCGATTTCACATTCGTGGTGCGGGAATTTCAAGTCCATTCCACCGCCGTGAATGTCAAAATGATTGCCGAGATATTTTGTGCTCATCGCTGTACATTCCAAGTGCCAGCCTGGAAAACCGTCGCTCCAAGGCGAAGGCCAGCGCATGATATGTTCTGGTTCGGCACGTTTCCAAAGTGCAAAATCCTGCGGGTTTCTCTTGTCAGACTGTCCGTCAAGCTCACGCGTGTTGGCAATCATGTCTTCGATATTTCGACCGCTCAATTTTCCGTAATTATGCGTTTCATTAAACTTTCTTACGTCAAAATAAATAGAACCGTTTGATTCATACCCGATGCCGTTTTCAATAATTTTTTTGATAATTTCAATCTGCTCAATAATATGACCTGTTGCAGTCGGCTCGATGCTTGGCGGCAAGAAATTAAATTCCTTCAAGATTTCGTGAAAATCAACGGTATAACGCTGCACGATTTCCATCGGTTCTAATTTTTCAACGCGTGCTTTTTTGGCAATTTTATCTTCGCCTTCATCTTCATCATCCACCACGTGGCCCACATCAGTTATATTTCTGACATATCGAACTTTATAGCCAATGTGCTGCAGGTATCTGAAAACCACGTCAAAAGACATGAAAGTTCTCACATTTCCAAGATGCACATTGCTGTAAACCGTGGGTCCGCAAACATACATTCCAACATTTCCTTCGTGCAGAGGCGTGAAAACTTCTTTTTCTCCTGAAAGAGAATTGTATATTTTTAGAGTTTGATTTTGGAAAAGTGGCATATGTTTATTTTTAGAAGCTATTCCTGCTGTTCATTTCAATCTTTTTTGCCAATGTCTTTTTTTGTACGAATAAAAAAGAGCTTCCGCTGGTCGCTTTTTTTCTTCAACAAAAAATAGCCATTGTCAAAAAAAGGATTTCCATTCCCATCAGGGCTAGTATATTTGAGAAAAATTAGAATTTCGTATCAAATTTAATATAATCTAGGAATTCACGGCGAGTCGCTTCTTCTTTAAATTTGCCTCCAAATTCAGAAGTAACTGTGCTGCTTTCGATGTCTTTAATTCCTCTTGAATTCACGCAAAGGTGTTTTGCATCGATGACGCAAGCAACATCCTGAGTATTCAAGACTTTTTGCAATTCTTGCACAATCTGCATTGTAAGGCGTTCTTGAACTTGCGGACGCTTTGCAAAATATTCTACGATTCTGTTCATTTTTGATAGGCCAACTACGGTTCCGTTTGAGATATAAGCCACGTGAGCTCTGCCGATAATCGGAAGCAAATGGTGCTCGCAAGTAGAATATAAGGTGATATTTTTTTCAACAAGCATTTCGCCATACTTGTAATTATTTTCAAAAGTAGAAGATTTAGGTTTCTTCTCAGGATTTAAGCCTCCGAATAATTCCTTAACAAACATTTTAGCAACGCGGTTTGGCGTGCCTTTCATGCTGTCGTCATTCAAGTCCATTCCGAGGGTCAAAAGGATGCTTTCGACATCTTTTTTTATCAATTCAATTTTTTGGTCATCACTAATATCAAAAGCGTCACTTCTAACAGGATTTTGCGCATTTGTAGCAATGTGATTATCTCCAATTTCGTCTAGAAATTCTTCGTTATTTATCATTGAAAAATATATGTAGTTGTAATATCATTTAAAAGACAGCAAAGATAAATAATTAAAAGCAAAGAATTTCTATACATGTTAAATTTAAAAAAATCGAAATTTTAAGATAATTGTTTCTTAAATTTATGTAAATTTCGCTCCTCAAAATAATCTAAAAAATGAAAAAGAGTTACTTTCTATCTTTATTATTTGCTTTGTTATTCATCAATAGTTATGGTCAGCAGTGTGCTGAAGTGGTTGCGACAGCCCTTCCAAGCTGTGGGCCAGGTGAAGCAGTAGTTCTTACAGCAAAGGCGCCGATTGGCAAAACATTGCGAGAAACTACTAGTTATACTGTGGCTCCGGTTACCTATGAACTTCGGACTTTTGAGAATGCAGGCGACGTGACGAGCATTATGACAGATGACGACTGGTCACAAAGATTAAATTTATATGGTAAAGAAGATCCTTTAGTCCAAAAGCCAGATTTTAACTTTTGTTTCTACGGAAAAAGATATAGAGATTGTCTTATTGGTGACAATGGTGCGATAACTTTTGATATTCAAGGAGGGCGTGATTCCCCTGGAGGACTTTATGCACCGAATTCTTTTTGCCAATTTACAATAAATTCTGCATTGCCATTTATGCCAGGAAATGCAAATCAATCTCCTTTTAAAAATGCCATCATGGGTGTTTTACAGGATTTGAAAATTGACTATCCTGGAAACCCTGCTACTACAAGTATTAACTACTTTACTAGAGGCGTAGCTCCGTGTAGGCTTTTTGTTGCCAACTGGACAGATGTACAGCTTTATAGCTGTCAGGCCGCTCAAGGATTACAGTCATACCAGATTGTTTTGTATGAATCATCAAATATTATCGAAGTTCATATCACTAAAAGAACTCCTTGTCCAAACTGGCCAGGTGGTGCTTTAGGTGGAGGTATCGTAGGTTTGAACGGAAGTACTGTAGCAAATAGCATTACAGCTCCAAATAGAAATTTATATGCTGCTGGAAACCAAATGTGGTCAACACAAAATGAAGGTTGGAGATTTACACCAAATGGTCCAGAAGTTCCAGTTACTTATAACTGGTATTTGGCTGATGCTTTAGGCAACCCGATTGGTTACCCAACTGCTGGTATTATTGGAACAGGACAAAGTTTGACAGTTTTTCCTCCGGTTACAACAAAGTATGTCGTAGTTGCAAGTTATAGAAGTTGCGATCCTTCAGCACCAAACATTGAAGCCAGAGATAGCGTCGATGCTATTGTTGGAACAGGAAGTACAAGTTTAAATGGCGTTGCTCTAAACCTTAAAAATTGCGATACGCAGGTCAATCCTCGCGTTTTTGATATCGGTGTTAATACGCTTGCTATTTTAGGAACTGCAGATCCAAATGATATTTTGAGTTTTGATTATTATCCGACTTACGCAGATGCTTTGGCAACTACAGATCGTATCAACGTAGATCCTTATGATCCTGCAAATCCGGGACAATCAATTTTATATACACTTCCAACGCCTGATAGGTTCAGGACAATTTATGCGAGAATCGATGATCTTGGTGGCTGTATGCGAATCAAGGAATTTACTATCAATCTTCTGGCTTGCGAAAATGATTTGAATGTCTGCGATATAGGTAATGACGACACCGAAGTTTTAGATCTTACTGATTATACTTCTGATTATAACAACTCAAATTCATTAGACGGAATTAATCCGGGAGATTACAGCAATACTTACCATACTACAGTAACCGATGCTGATAATATTGGTACAGCAATGACCGCTGCGCAATACCAAGCTTTCACAGCTGTGGAGGGCACAACAGTATTTGTGAGATTTACAAATATTGCTGATCCAACTATTTATTTTGTAAAAGCATTCGAATTCCATTTGAATCCTAATCCAGGAGTTACAATTACTGGAGGCGGTCCAACATGTGCAGGAAGCGTGGTCACTATTTCTGTAGATGGAGAAGAAGGTTCGACAGTAACTTATTCTGCAGACGATGGTACTAACGTGACAATTGAAAATGTTCTTATTCCGGCAGGAGGAACGTATAATTTTACAACGCCAGCGGCCGTACCAGCAACTACTTATACTTACACTTTAATAAGTTCTTCAATTACAACAAACGGATTTACATGTTCTGAAGCATTGACTCAGACGGCTGTTGTAACTGTTGGAGGATTGCCTACAGCTGCATTTGATCCAGCAAACCCAACTTCATCTTGTGCGGGAACTACTGTGAATCTTGCTGTTCAAGGAACTGCGGGAGCTATAATTACATATCTTGATCATCAAGGAAACACCGTTACCATGGCACCATTAGATGCTTCTGGGAATGGAACAATTGTTACACCAACATTGGTATTTGGTACCACTTATACATATACTTTGCAAAATGCATCATCCGGAGGTTCTTCAGGATGTTCACAAACATTGAATGATATAATTACAGTTACTGTTTTAGAAATGCCTACTGCGACAATTTCCCCAATCACCACTCAAGTTTGTTTAGGAGATGTTTCACAAGTAAGTTTTACAGGAACTGCCAATTCATTGGTACAATATACGCTTAACACTGTCGCACAACCACCAATTACAATTGACTCGACAGGGCAATTTACATTGACAGAGACGCTGACGCCGGTAGGTTCTTATCGTTATGAATTGGTAAGTGTTGCTTCAATTGCAGCGCCAGCTTGTTCGCAAGCCGCTGTGGGGAATGTTACCGTAAACGTTGTTGGTGCTCCAACAGCAACTATAGCAACAACAACACCAACAATATGTTCAGGTGACACACCACAAGTTCAACTTTCAGGAACTCCGGGTGCAATTGTTTCTTATACTGTTACTGGCGATGCAACCGTTCGTGAGATCACTTTAAATCCAAGCACAGCGAATCCATTAGTAGGAGAAGCTACAATTCCTGCTACAGCTTTAACTGCAGATACAACTTATCAGCTAATAAAAGTTAGAGTGACAGGAACAGCTGCTTGTGAAACAACATTGACTGATTTTGTATTAATTACAGTAAAACCATTGCCAACGGCAACAATCGAAGCAAGTAAAAATATCTGTTCTGCTTCAAGTACGACAGTTATCGTTACAGGAACTCCAAATAGTACAGTTAATTATACTTTAAATGGAGCTCCAAATTCGGTAGTTATCAATGGTGGTGGAACTGGAACAATAAACACAGGAACGTTGACTGCTGACGCTACTTATGTTTTAGTAAGCATTAGCGTTACCGATATAGTTACTTGTACAAATACTTTAACAGGAAGATCGGTAGTAGGCGTATTGCCTTTGCCAACGGCTAGCTTCACAGCATTGCCAAATATCTGTTCAAACAGAACAACTACAATTGACTTTACAGGAACACCAAACGCAACAGTAAATTTCACATATACTGTTGGAACTGTTGTTACTCCGGATTCAATAACTCTAAACGGAGCTGGATTCTTTGAATATACAACTGTGCCAATTACAGCAGTTACTACTTTTGACTTAGTTTCTGCAAGTTCTGCGGTGGTTGGTTCAAATCCTTCTTGTACGGCAGCTATTGCGGGTTCATTGACAATAACTCCAATTGCAGCGCCGGTGATTAATTTTAGCCCAACGCCACTTGAAGTTTGTGACGATAATGATGACGGTGTTGCATTATTTAATTTGACCGACAAGAATGCTGAAATAGTTGGTGCGGGTTCAACTCTAGTTGTTACTTACCATGAGACTATGGAAAATGCTATAGATAATGTTTTTGCTAAAGCAGATCCGTATGAAAATTTAACAAATGCACACCCAGGTCAAGCTCCATATTATATGTATGTGAGAGTTCAAGAAGTTGGAGGAAGCCAATGCCCATCATTCACACAATTGAGATTGATTGTAAATCGCACGCCACAACCTATAGCGCCGACAACGCCAATTGAAATTTGCGATGATGCAACTGCAGACGGTTTTGCAATTTTTCCTGACCTGACAGTTAAAGAGCCACAGATGCTTTTAGATCTTAATACTCTTGATACTTATACTTTTACTTATTATTTGACAGAAGCAGAAGCATTGGGAACTACTGTAGGAACACCGCTTGTTACTGTAAATTATCCAAACACAACTGCTTTCAATCAGACAATCTGGGTAAGAGTTACCAATCAATTTGGATGTTTCAAAGCAGTACCGATTCGTTTGGTTGTTAACCCTAATCCGGTTATCCCTGCGCCAGGAGCACTTGCAGAATATACGCTTTGTGATGTGACTAATTCAGGTGACGGAAAAGAAATTTTTGACCTAGAAAGCAGAAAAGCACTTATTACAACTGTTCCAGGAATGGATATTCAGTTTTATTTTGACAATGCCGCTGTAACTGCTGGAACTCCATTGCCTCTTATGTATGAAAACGTAGTTGTTCCTGCGCAAACAATCATTGTTGTAGTAACAAATACGGCAACAGGCTGTTCATCAAACACGACACTTACATTAAGAGTAGAACAATTGCCATTGATTACAATTCCGGCAATAACTCCTGAGCTTTGTGATATCAATAATAACGGTTCGGCTAGTTTTGACCTTGCAGCATTGATTCCTGAAATTACGGGTGGTGCGGGTTATACCGTTACTTTCCATGAAACCTATCAAAATGCAGTGGATGATGAGTTTCCTTATCCAAGTCCTTATGCAAATTTGGCTTCTGGAATAATTTACATACGTGCAGAAGATCCAGTTACAGGATGTTTCTCGGTGGAACCATTGCAATTGATTGTAAATCCAATTCCTCAGATTCCATCTGGGTCAATAGATCCATTAGTGGTTTGTGATACAAATGCTGACCAAATAAGAAGAGTTGATTTAGTGGCACACGCTGAACCATTCCTTTTACCGCAACCAGTTGCAGGAACTTATGATATTACCTATTATCTTTCTGAAGCAAATGCTGAACAAGGAACGATTGGAGCGATTACAACTCCTTCAAATTATCTTGCCACTGACGGAGACGTCATTTGGGTAAGAATTACTAACAGGCTTTCAAAATGTTATGAAGTATCGAGCTTCTTGGTAACCATCAATCCGGCGGCGGCATTTGCTTCTGTAGAATATTCTCTTTGTGATGAAGGATTGCCAAACGATGGATTTACCGAATTTGACTTGACGACGCAAAATTCATTCTTTGGAGCTCCGGCTTACGATATAGTATATTCAACTTTAGCGGGTGTGGTAATTACAACTCCTGAAGCATATACAAATACAAGTCCAGGTGTTCAGACTTTGAGAGTTTCTACGACAAATATTGCTACAGGATGTGTGAGCAACGCAACACTGACAATTAGAGTAGTGCCATTGCCAAATCCAAAGTTAGATCCGACTCCAATAGAAGCTTGTGATAATGAAAGTCCTGGTGACGGTTTGACAGTATTTGATTTGACAATTCGTGAAACATATATCAAAAACGGCGCAACAAATGCAACTCTGTTCTATTATATTGACAGAAACCAAGCAATTGCTGATGGAGACCAAGGAACAACATTCCCGAATGCTATTCCAACGCCTGCTAACTTTACAAGCACCATTCCTTACAACCAAACAATTTATGTTCTTGTTGTAACTAATTTCAATAATCCTACTGCAAAAAGATGCTACCAGATTGTTGAATTGAACTTGATCGTGAATCCAATTCCTGCTTTAGGAAACAATGGAGTTATTAAAGATTTCGTTGCTTGTCTTGTTGGAAATACAGGAACATACACATTTACATTGTCTGACCACAATGCTAATGTTTTAGCTCCAGGATTAGATCCTGCTGATTATACAATTACTTATTATGATTCTCAGCCAAATGCAGATGCAGGAACGACATTGGGTGTTTTGCCAAATTCATACACAAATGGTACAAATCCTGAACCAATTTGGGTAAGAGTTAAAAACAACGCTACACCATGTTTCAACGTTGGAAGCTTTAATTTAGTTGTTGATGAAGCAGCAGTTGCAAATCCCGTTTCGCCAACAGAGCCATTATTAACAACTTGTGATAACTATGGTGCAAACGACGGTTCAGCTGCATTTAATCTGACACCTCTAAACGATATTATTTTAGGTGTTCCGGCACCGGCGAACTTTACGATTCATTACTATGATAATGAAGCTGATTATCTGTTAGACTTGGCAGAAGGTGTTACAACAACCAATTCAAGAGCGATTCCAGATATTACTGACTATGTTACTGGAACAAAAGATATCATTGCAATGGTAATCAACAGGACTTCTACAACAGGTTGCCCTGCAAGAGTTGACTTTACATTGACAGTTAACAAATTGCCAGAAGTAACTCTAGAAGATGGTTTCTTCTGTTTTGATCCAATTTCAGGCTTGCCTCTAAATACGTATGCACTGACTGCAAATGTTGATCCAGCAACTGGCAATTATACTTTTGATTGGACAAAAGACGGATCGCCTTATCCGGTAGCAGATAATACTTCAAATGTTATCAATGTTGACCAAAAAGGTATTTATAGCGTAATTGTTACAAATACAGATACTGGTTGCGTTTCTGAACCATCTAACAATGCGACAGTAGAGCCGACATCAAATGCGATTGCGACAGCTTCTGTGACAGGATACTTTACAGATAATGCTACAATTACCGTGGTAGTTGACGCAGCAAGCTTAGGTAGCTATGAATTTAAATTGGATGAAGGCGCTTGGCAGACAAGCAACGTCTTCTCACCAGTTGCCACAGGAACGCACTTGGTTTACATCCGTGACGTTAACGATGGCGGTTGTGGAGATTTACCTCCTTTGGAAGTAAATGTAATCAACTATCCTAAGTTCTTTACGCCAAACGGTGACGGTTACCATGATACTTGGACAATCGTGGGTCTAGGAGAAAATGCAAAAATCCACATCTTTGACAGATACGGAAAACTAGTGAAACAGATTGCATCTGGAACTGGAGCACAAGGAGAAGGTTGGAACGGTACTATGAACGGTCAGCCATTGCCAGCAACAGACTACTGGTTTAAAGTAGAATATCTTGAGAATGATGTGATGAAAGAATTCAGAGCGCATTTCTCTCTGAAACGATAAATAGAATTTGATTATAAAAAAAGGCTTCCGATCGGAAGCCTTTTTTTTGCAATAAAATAAATAATTGTAATTTGGATTTACAGTCAAGAATAAAAAAAAGCCTCAATCATTTGAGGCTTTTTAAAATTATAAAAATCTTATTTGTTATATGCTTTTAAAGCTTCGCCAAGAATTTCTACCGAACGAATCAAGTCTTCTTTCTTTAAAACATAAGCGATTCTTACTTCGTCAAGGCCAACTCCAGGCGTAGAATAAAATCCTGCGGCCGGTGCAACCATAACGGTTTCTCCATTGAAATCATACGTTTCTAAAAGCCATTGCGCAAAATCATCGGCGCTCTTCACAGGAAGTTTTGCAATGCAGTAGAAAGCGCCTTTTGGAGTCGCAACTTTCACACCTTCGATTTTTTGAAGTTCTTCAATCAAAGTATCACGACGGTCTTTATATTCTGTGATGACTTCATCAAAATAACTCTGTGGCGTTTCAAGCGCAGCTTCACTAGCAATCTGTGCAAAAGTCGGCGGGCTCAATCTTGCTTGCGCAAATTTCATCGATGCAGCCATAACTTCTTTATTTTTTGAAACGATGCATCCAATTCTTGCACCGCACATGCTGTATCTTTTTGAAACGGAATCAATCATGATTGCATTTTCCTCAAGTCCAGGAACATTCATGATTGAAAAATGCTCTTCTCCGTCATAAATAAATTCTCTATAAACTTCATCGGCAATTAAAAACAAGTCATGCTTTTTAACGATTTCCGCCAATTGCAGTATTTCCTCTTTCGAATACAAATAACCAGTCGGATTTCCTGGATTGCAGATTAAGATGGCTTTGGTTTTTGGAGTAATCAATTTTTCAAAAGCCGAAATAGGCGGAAGGGCGAAACCTTCATCAATAGTAGAAATCACAGGCACGACAGTAACACCAGAGGCCGTTGAAAATCCGTTATAATTGGCATAAAATGGTTCAGGAATAATGATTTCATCACCTTGATCCATCGTAGTTCCCATTGCAAAAAGCAACGCTTCAGAACCGCCTGTAGTGATGATAATATCAGCAACTTCAATTGGCAATCCTTGTTTTTTATAATAGCTGGAAAGCTTTGTTCTATAACTTTCAAAACCTGCAGAATGACTGTATTCTAAAACACTGATATCAGCATTTTTTACCGCATTTAAAGCTACTTCGGGAGTCTTGATGTCAGGCTGGCCAATGTTCAAGTGATATACTTTATGACCTTTCTTTTTTGCAATTTCAGAATAGGGAACCAATTTTCTAATTGGTGATTCAGGCATCTGCTGGCCCTTGTTCGATATTTTAGGCATGATATTGAATTTTGATTGCAAATTTGCGACTTTTTTTTAAGAAATTCATAAAATTATGCTACTGAAATTCGTGATATGATAGCAAAACTTCGTTAAAAGTTGTTATATTTATTGCACAATTGGATAAGATAATGAAAATCAAAATTTATATTTTTTTATCACTTTTATTTTCTTTGACCGCTTTTGGGCAAGAAGGATTTATTTGGAATTCCAACAAAAACAGAATTGAAGTTCCTTTTCAATATGTATTTAATCTAATTGTAGTTCCGGTTGAGATTAACAATGTGAAATTGAATATGTTGCTCGATTCAGGCTCCGAACAATCCATAATTTTCAGCCTTCCAGAAAATGATACCATACAATTTAAGAACACTAAAAAAATTTTTGCAAGAGGTCTAGGCCTTGACGAATCAATAGAAGGTTTGCTTTCTCAAAATAATACTGCAAATGTGAACGGCTATAAAAATTCAGATTTCAAGCTGTTGATTATTTTAAACCAAGACATAAATTTCTCTCCAAGGCTTGGGATTCCGGTTCATGGAATTTTAGGCTATTCGTTTTTTCAGAATAATATCATTGAAATCAATTACGAAAAAAATAAAGTATTTATTTATAAAAACAGAAAGATTTTAGAAAAACGAAGAATCAAAAAATATGTCAGCCTTCCTTTAAAAGTGCGTGGAAATCGTCCTTACATCAATGTGGAAACACATATTGGTAAAGATTCTCTTGACTTAGATTTATTAGTAGATGTGGGCTTAAGTGACGGACTTTGGCTTTTTGAAAACGATAAAATAAAGTGCCAAGAGGCCTTTTTTGAATCTTCACTCGGAATCGGTTTCAGCGGTGAAATAAAAGGCAAAAAATCAAGAGTCGATGCCATAGAATTTGCAGGTTTTAAACTTAAAAAACCTTTAGTTTCTTATCCTTATCCTGAATATTTAAAGAAAATTATTTCAAGCGAAAAACGAAACGGGTCTATCGGCAATGAAGTACTTCATCGTTTCAATATCTTTTTTGACAACCAAGGAAAGCAAATCCTGCTAAAGAAAAATTCAAAGTTTTACAAAGATTTTAATTATAATATGAGTGGGCTGACAGTCGAACATACCGGAATAGAATATGTTCCTGAATTGGTAAGATTGTCAACATCCACTACAAATTCCTCTTTTAATTCAAGTGGCGATTTCAAATATAATTTTGTGCTAAAGAAACTATTTGAAGTAGCTACAGTCAATGAAAACTCGCCCGCAGCCTTAGCCGGAATCCTTCCAAACGATAAAATCATAAAAATAAATGGAATTAAAGCCTATGAATATTCGCTTCAAAATATCAACGAATTGATGCAGTCTGAAGAAGGGAAATGGATTTACATGGACGTGGAAAGAAGCGGAAAAAGAATTGCCTTCAAATTCCAGCTTAAAAAAATATTGTAAAAAAAATGCCCGCAATCTGCAGGCATTTGAAATTATGAGCTCGGAAGCGTTTTCTTCTTTTCTAATGGGCTGATTTCTTCTTTCACAATCACATTCCCTTTAATTTTCAGAAGAATAATTCCTTCTTCTTTATTTTTTGCATTCGAAGTAACCGTAATCGTCTTGCTGATCTGCCCCGGATTCATATTATATTGCACCTCGATTTTGCCGGTTTTCCCAGGCTTTACTGGCTCTGTCGGCTTTGACGGAACCGTACAGCCGCAAGAAGATTTTACATCACTGATTACCAAATCAGCATCACCCGTATTTGTAAATTCAAAAACTCTCAAGCCAGAATCATCTCCTTTTGAAACAGTTCCATAGTCAATAGTCTCGGCTTTGAATTCAATTTTTGGTCCAGTTTGAGCCATTCCAGAAGCGCTCATCATCACTATTGCGAATAAACCTAGTAGTTTTTTCATCATAAAAAATTTTAATTATTCCTGTAAAATTAAATAGTTTCTCTGAAAGTACAAATTATTCAACTTAATTTTTTAAACTGCACTTACTTAATTACTTTTGTGCTTCGGTAGTTACAAAATCCTTGCCAAGATTATCTCGAGGTTTTGGAGCGAATGGTCTGTTATTTTTCAGCAAGCCATTTTCCCGCTGCAGGAACTCGCTTTAAACCTGTTTGATCACAGGTTTAAGAGCTCAAACAATTCCAGCATCGGGGCTAGTTGAGAAACTTTTCGCATTTTTGTAAACACCAGAACCAGTGACGCAATAGCAATCTTAAGAAAACGAACACCAAAAAAATATGACAATTTCAGCACAATTCGATGCCAAAGCAGTAGAACAGAAATGGTATGACTACTGGATGAAAAATAATTATTTTCATTCAGAACCAGACCACAGAACACCTTACACAATCACCATTCCGCCACCAAACGTGACCGGAGTCTTGCACATGGGGCATATGTTGAATAACACTATTCAGGATGTTTTGATTCGCCGTGCGCGATTGAAAGGTTTCAACGCTTGCTGGGTTCCGGGAACAGATCACGCATCGATTGCCACAGAAGCAAAAGTGGTTGCGAAATTAAAATCCGAAGGAATCAACAAAAACGATTTGTCACGCGAAGAATTTTTGAAACACGCTTGGGATTGGACTGACAAATACGGCGGCGTAATCCTTGACCAGTTAAAAAAACTCGGCGCTTCTTGCGATTGGGAAAGAACAAAATTCACAATGGATCCAGACATGTCGGCTTCGGTAATCAAATCTTTCGTTGATTTATACAACAAAGGAATGATTTACCGCGGTTACAGAATGGTCAACTGGGATCCTGAAGCAAAAACCACATTGTCAGACGAAGAAGTAATCTTTGAAGAAAGACAAGGAAAATTATACTTTTTAAAATACCAGATTGAAGGAAGTTCTGATTTCTTGACGGTTGCGACAACGCGTCCGGAAACTATTTTTGGAGATACTGCAATTTGTATTAACCCAAACGACGAACGTTTCACGCATTTGAAAGGTAAAAAGGCCATCGTTCCAATTGCAGGAAGAGTGATTCCTATTATTGAAGACGAATATGTGGATATCGAATTCGGAACCGGTTGCCTGAAAGTAACTCCGGCGCATGACATGAACGACAAAACTTTGGGAGACAAACACAATCTTGAAGTAATTGATATTTTCAACGAAGATGCGAGCTTGAATTCTTTCGGTTTGCATTATCAAGGAAAAGACCGTTTTGTGGTTCGTGAAGAAATCGCAAAAGAATTAGAGCAAAATGGAAGCTTGGCCAAAACCGAAACGCACCTTAATAAAGTGGGAACTTCTGAAAGAACAAAAGCAGTAATCGAGCCACGTTTGTCTGACCAATGGTTCTTAAAAATGGAAGAATTGGTAAAGCCAGCCATCAAAGCTGTTTTGGAAACTGAAGAAATTAAGTTGTATCCAAAACGTTTCGATAACACGTATCGTCATTGGTTGGAAAATATCCGCGACTGGAATATTTCGCGCCAGCTTTGGTGGGGACAGCAAATTCCTGCGTATTTCTATGGCGACGGAAAAGAAGATTTTGTGGTTGCAGAAACTAAAGAAGAAGCTGTAATCCTTGCTCAAAAAGTGACAGGAAAAGCAGACTTGAAATTTGAGGATTTACGTCAAGATGCTGATGCATTAGATACTTGGTTTTCGTCTTGGCTTTGGCCAATGGCCGTTTTCGGCGGAATTATGGAACCTGAAAACCAAGATTTCAACTATTATTATCCAACAAACGACTTGGTTACAGGTCCTGATATTTTGTTTTTCTGGGTTGCCAGAATGATTATCGCAGGTTATGAATATGCAGGAGAAAAACCGTTTACAAATGTATATTTAACTGGAATTGTTAGAGATAAAGTTGGTAGAAAAATGTCTAAGCAATTAGGAAATTCTCCAGATCCGTTAGATTTGATTGAAAAATTCAGTGCTGATGGAGTTCGTGTTGGGTTGCTTTTGAGCGCTTCTGCCGGAAACGATATTATGTTTGACGAAGAACTTTGTAATCAAGGGAAAGCCTTTACAAATAAAATCTGGAATGCTTTTAGATTGATAAAAGGCTGGGAGGTAAGCGACTCAATTGCGCAACCAGAATCTTCCAAAGTTGCCATCGAATGGTATGAAGCAAAACTGCAGCAGACTTTGGCAGAAATTGAAGATCATTTTGAAAAGTACAGAATTTCTGATGCCTTGATGGCGATTTATAAATTGGTTTGGGATGATTTCTGCTCTTGGTTCCTTGAAATGATCAAGCCAGCTTACCAAGCGCCTATCGATAGAAAAACATTTGACAAAGCGATTGAGATGCTGGAAAGCAACTTGAAATTATTGCATCCGTTTATGCCTTTCTTGACAGAAGAAATTTGGCAGATAATTGCAGAAAGACCTTCTGAAGAAGCTTTAATTATCTCAACTTGGCCAGAAATTAAATCTTTTGATGTTAAGATAATTGCTGATTTCGATTTTGCTTCTGAAGTGATTTCTGGAATCAGAACAATTCGAAAAGATAAAAATATTCCGTTTAAAGATGCAATTGAATTGAAAGCTATCAATAATGATAATTCATCGACTTATTTTGATGCGGTCATTACGAAATTAGGCAACATCAGTTCGCTAGAATATGTTTCTGAAGCGGTAAATGGAGCGTTGGCTTTCCGTGCAAAATCTAATGAATATTTTGTGCCAATCAGCGGTGCCATCAATGTGGAAGAAGAAATTGCAAAACTTACAGAAGAATTAAAATACAATCAAGGTTTCTTGAAATCGGTTCAGGCAAAATTATCGAATGAGAAATTTGTGAACAATGCGCCAGAAAAAGTATTGGAAATTGAAAGAAAGAAAGAAGCGGATGCTTTGTCAAAAATCGCAACGATTGAGCAAAGTCTGGCTAGTTTGAAATAAGATTTCAGATAAGTATAGAAACAAAAAAGTCCCGAATTATCGGGACTTTTTATGTTCTGTTTGCAAATTATACTTTCGCAACTGGAGCTTTTGCAGCTTCGAATTTCTTAGCAACCACATCCCAATTTACCAAATTGAAAAATGCTGTGATATAATCTGGACGTTTGTTTTGGTATTTCAAATAATAAGCGTGTTCCCAAACGTCTAATCCTAAAATAGGAGTTCCAGAAACAGATTGATTCGGCATCAACGGATTATCTTGATTTGCAGTGCTTCCCACGACTAATTTTCCAGATTTGTCAACAACCAACCAAGCCCATCCAGAACCAAATTGTTTTGTAGCTGCTTCTGTCAATTGTGTTTTGAATGCATCAAATGAACCGAAATCTTTTTTGATCGCTTCTGCCAAAGCGCCTGTAGGTTCGCCGCCTTTGTTAGCGCCCATAACTTCCCAGTAAAGATTGTGGTTGTAATATCCACCAGCATTGTTTCTTACTGTTTTGTTTTCTAGGTCTAATTTTGCAAGAATTTCTTCAATCGTTTGTTTTTCTAAAGCTGTTCCGGCAATCGCTTTATTCAAGTTATTTACATAGCCAACATGGTGTTTTGAATAGTGAATTTCAACGGTTTTTGCGTCAATATGTGGTTCCAAAGCATTGTAAGCATAAGGAAGTTTCATCATTTTAAAAGTTCCTGGATCTGCCGCAACGTCATCCGGACTTCCTACAGTTGCTACCTTTTCTTCAGTGTTTTCAGGAAGCGGTACTTCAACTTCTTCTAGTTTTTTTTCATTGTTGCAAGACTGCAAAGCCATTGCCAATACTAAGCTCGAAACAAATAATTTGGTCTTTTTCATAGTAATTATTTTTTGGTAAGTGAATTAATAGTTTCAATATAAAGCTGTTTCGCCTCATCGCTTGACAAATGACTGATTTGCATCCAAGCGTTGGTTTTGAAAGCATCTCTCAAATCATGGCGTCCCATGCGGTTGGCGTGAACCGTTCCTTGAGTCGCCTGTTTGTAATAGGCATAAATTCGAAGCATGACATCTTGTGGCAAAGCCTCTGTCATGTTCGATGCCCGCTCAAAAGCTTCCTCAAATCGTGTATCTAATTCGTCCACAGTATTAATTTTTTGCAGCAATTACAGTTATTCCTCCCACTGCTTTTTGGTTCAGTTTTACATTTACTTCTGTACCAATTGGAAGATATAAATCGACTCTTGATCCAAATTTGATAAAACCAGCATCTTCGCCTTGGATAACCTGCATTCCTTCTTCAGCATAATTTACAATTCTTCTTGCAAGAGCACCAGCGATTTGGCGGTACAAAATGGCTCCGAATGTATTATTTTCTAAAACAACCGAAGTTCTTTCGTTTTCCTCGCTCGCTTTTGGATGCCAGGCTACAAGATATTTTCCAGGATGGTACTTGCTGTATTTTACAACGCCATTCATAGCGTAACGCGTTACGTGAACATTGATTGGCGACATGAAAATTGAAACCATCAATCTTTTGTCTTTGAAATATTCTGGTTCAAAAACTTCTTCAATTACAACTACTTTTCCATCTACTGGAGCAATAATCTTGCTGTCGTTGACGTCAGTAAAACGTCTTGGATTTCTGAAAAATTGTAATACTAATATAAGCAATAATAGTGAAACAACCTGAACAATTTTTAACAGCCAAAAGTTATTTTTGATAAAAACATCTGACAATAAGACAATTGCGACAACAATTGCGCAAGTAATAAAAATGATTTTCGCTCCTTCTTTATGAAATTTAAGCATAGTTTAAAATTTGGTAAAACAAAAATATAAATGGTGATGCAAATATAATACTATCTAGTCGATCTAAAATGCCTCCATGGCCTGGCATTATTTTTCCGCTGTCTTTTACGCCGGCAATTCTCTTGAATTTTGATTCGATTAAATCGCCTAAAGTTCCGAAAATACTCGTGATTAATGCCAATGAAATCCAGACGTATAAAGGCTGTTTGGTGTAATAAAACGCAATTAATATTCCGCCAATGACGGCAAAAACTAAACCTCCAAAAAATCCTTCTAAAGTTTTCTTCGGAGATATTTTTTCGTAAAGTTTTGTCTTCCCGATTGATTTTCCAACCAAGTAGGCAAAAGTATCGTTTGTCCAGATAATGATGAAGATTCCGATTAAGATTTCAGGCTTGAAAATAGAATCTACGTAAGGAATTTTAGTCAGAATAATTATTGGAAGGATGACATAGCCAATCAAATAGACATATTTTGACTGCTTGTCAATGTGCTGTCTTTTATCACTAAAAAGGAAAAGAATCAGCCGTATGGAAATAAAAATAGTCGCCGCAGTTAAAAGCAGGTCATTTGTTTTGTCAAAAGTTTTGAAGTAGGCAAAAAGAAGAAAACCGCCGATAGCCAAAATGATAGGCGTAGTTTTTTTAAGACTTACCAAATCGCAGAATTCTGCTGTGCAAAACACCAAAAAAGCACCAAAAAGCAAAAGAAAACTTTCAGTTGAAATTAATGTTGCCCCAACTAATAAAATGATATAAACTAGTCCTGATAAAGTTCTTGTCAGCGTTTCATTCATTTTAAAGATCTTCTAAAAGCAGTAAGTATAAATTTTTGGCAACACTTCCATATTGCAGAAAATCTTCTTCTTTGGCTTTCTCGAAATATTTAATAGTGGTAATATTTGTAGGATAATCTCTGTCGTATTTTTTCTTGATTTCACGAAGCCCGTCGCTTTTGCTTCCAAGAATCTGGCTCGTCGTGGCAAGAATGACAATATTTGCAGGAAGCTCGTTTGGCTTGTTCTGCTTGATTTGATTTGATGAAAATAATACTGAACCTTCGTCAGCAATCAAGTTTTCACAACTTGCCAAAAGAAATTTTGGTTTTGTAGGCTTGACATAGTCTAACTTGTTTTCTTCTAAAAGGCTGAATAATTTTTGTTCAAAGCACAAAGCTTCTGATTCAAACCAGTCATTTTCTTCAAGTATATGCTCGAAGTGTTCTTTTACTTCTTCAAGGTTTTCACAATACAAGAATTTGCCTCCATTTTTCTTAAAATTGAGGGTAAATAATTCGTCAGCCGGAATGATAGCTTCTGGATTAAATGGACTTTGGTCTCTGTCTTTATCTTCTTCTGAAGATTCGTTGCCAAAAAGTTTTTTAAAAAGACTCATAAATTAGTCAAATTCTTTGTTCGTAATCTGATAACAACCAAAGATAAAAAAATCTTAATTCAAAACTGCTTTTGAATTAAGATTTTTTAAAAATTCTTATGTAGGTATTTTATTCTTCGAATACTTCTTCAACTGCCTCGCCAAAAGCACGTTTCCCGAAAATTGTTTCTAAATCGTCTTTAAAAATAACTTCTTTTTCTATTAATATATTGGCAAGCTGGTTCAGTTTGTCTTTATTTTCTTCTAGAATCTGGATTGCACGCTGATATTGGCCTTCAATTAAGTCAGAAATTTCTTTGTCAATTACCTTTGCCGTGTCTTCAGAATATGGTTTTCCAAAGCTATATTCGTTTTGTCCAGAGGAATCATAATAGGTAACATTTCCTAGCTTTTCGTTCAGTCCATAAACGGTAACCATTGCTCTGGCTTGTTTTGTAACTTTTTCCAAATCGCTTAATGCACCAGTTGAAATTCTGTCAAAAGTAACTTTTTCAGCCGCACGTCCGCCCATTGTGGCACACATTTCGTCAAGCATTTGGTCGGTTCTCACGATTTGTCTTTCTTCTGGCAAGTACCAAGCCGCGCCTAAACTTTGACCTCTAGGAACTATAGTTACTTTTACCAAAGGAGCCGCGTGTTCTAACATCCAGCTAACCGTTGCGTGGCCAGCTTCGTGAATAGCGATTGCTCTCTTTTCTTCTGGAGTAATAATTTTATTTTTCTTTTCTAAACCGCCAACAATTCTGTCAACAGCGTCTAAGAAATCTTGCTTGTCAACTGCTTTCTTGTCATTTCTTGCAGCAATCAAAGCGGCTTCGTTACAAACATTTGCAATGTCAGCACCAGAAAAACCTGGAGTTTGTTTTGCTAAAAAGTCAGTATCAAGGCCTTCAATTTTTTTCAACGGAGCCAAATGCACGTCAAAAATTTCTTTTCTTTCTCTAATGTCCGGAAGGTCAACATAAATCTGTCTGTCAAAACGCCCAGCTCTCATAAGAGCTTTGTCTAAAACGTCAGCTCTGTTTGTAGCCGCCAAAACAATTACGTTTGTATTCGTACCAAAACCGTCCATTTCTGTAAGTAATTGGTTTAGAGTATTTTCACGCTCGTCATTTGATCCTGACATGTTATTTTTTCCTCTAGCACGACCAACGGCGTCAATCTCGTCGATAAAAATAATTGCAGGAGATTTTTCTTTTGCCTGTTTGAACAAATCTCTGACACGAGAAGCGCCAACACCTACAAACATTTCAACAAAATCAGAACCTGACAATGAGAAAAACGGAACTTTAGCTTCACCAGCAACCGCTTTTGCAAGCAATGTTTTACCAGTTCCAGGAGGTCCTACTAAAAGTGCTCCCTTTGGAATTTTACCTCCAAGATTTGTGTATTTTTCTGGATTTTTCAAGAATTCAACGATTTCCTGAACTTCCTCTTTTGCGCCTTCTAAACCGGCAACATCTTTAAATGTAATTTTTACATCAGTTTTTTCATCAAAAAGTTTAGCTTTTGATTTTCCGATATTAAAAATCTGTCCGCCACCGCCAGCACCGCCACCAGAAGACATTCTTCTCATGATGAACAACCAGATTGCCACAATGATAATGATCGGAAGCAGGCCAATTAAAATACCACCCCAGTCACTTTTTGGCTTGTAGTCAAAATCTTTTAGCTTGCCTTCAGCTTGTGCTTTTTCTAATTTTTCTTGGAAAGATTTTGTGTCACCAACATCTTCAATTACATAATGCGGTCCTTTATTAACGTTGTCAAACATGTCTTTTTGAACATCTTTGTTTTTTGGATTTGCCAAGCCATTTTTGTTCAAGAAAATTTCAGCTTCGCTTCGGTTATAAATAACAACCTTGTCAACTTCATTGTTTTCTAAAAGCGCATTGAATTCTGATGATTTTATTTTGCCAGCTTCTTCTAATTTAGCACCGCCGCCAGCAGCAAAGTTCCAAATTATAAAAAAAGCAATTAATCCGCCATAAATCCACCAAGGACTGAACCTAAATTTATTAGGCGTTGGGTTTGAGTTTTTATCTTTAGCCATTGCTATTTGTTGTTTTTAGTATTTGTTTTGTATGGTCGTAATCTTAGCGTCACCCCACAAACTCTCGATATTGTAGTATTCACGGATGTGTTTTTGGAAAACGTGAACAACGATGTTTACATAATCCATCAAAACCCATTCGCCATTTTCAGCACCTTCAACGTGCCAAGGCTTGTCTTTTAATTCTTTGGAAACAATTTTTTGAACCGAGTTAACGATAGAGTTAACTTGCGTATTTGAAGTACCGTTGCAGATCACAAAATAGTCGCAAACAGTGTTGTCGATTGCTCTTAAATCTAGTATGTCAATGTCATTCCCTTTAACTTCTTCAATCCCTTTGATGATGTTAGCCAACAAATCATCATTGCTTATATTTTTTTTCGCCATTTAAATTTTAATGTTTTCGCAAAGTTATCATTTTTTGTCTTTATTTTTGAACCTTAACATAAGATTAAAAGACAAAATTTCAATTATTCATATGAACATTATCAAACTCGATGCCATTAACTCTACGAACGACTATTTGAAGGCTTTATTGCACAAACAATTCGTCGAGAATTTCACTATTGTAAATGCTGAAAATCAAACAAATGGACGCGGACAGATGGGGTCAAACTGGAATATAGAATCGGGTAAAAACTTGACTTTTAGTATATTAGTTAAAGATTTGTTGTTAGAGATTAATCACATTTTTCATTTAAATGTGGCTGTTGCTGTAAGCATAATCGAAACGCTCTCAAGTTTAGAAATTAAAAATTATGCTATAAAATGGCCTAACGACATTTTGGCAGAAGGTAAGAAAATTGGCGGTGTTTTGATCGAAAACAGCATTAAAAGCGATGGCGAAATTCTTTCAATCATCGGAATAGGATTAAATGTCAACCAAAAGCAATTTGAAAACCTGCCAAAAGCGTCTTCGCTCTCCGTTTTAAATAATAAGGAATTTAATAAAGAAGAAATTTTGTTTTCAATTGCATCAAATTTAAGAAGAAATATCTCACTTATAATCAACAAGAATGCAGAAGAAATTTGGAAAAAATACCATTCAAATTTATACAAAAAAGGAATTCCGATGCCTTTTGAAAATAAAGACGGCAGCAAATTCATGGGAATAATTCAAGGTGTCAGCAAGGCTGGAAAACTTGAAATATTACTTGAAAATGATGCCGTAAAATCTTTTGATATTAAGGAAGTAAAACTGCTGTATTAGTCTTGATTTTCAATTTCTAACGGAAAGTATAATTTAAAAATCGCGCCTTGATCAGAAATCCCTTCGGCAACGATAAATCCTTTGTGAACTTGCATGATTTTCTTGCACAAAGCCAGTCCAACGCCTGAGCCTTTATATTCTTCCTGGCCGTGAAGCCTGCTGAAAATATTGAAAATGTTCTCTGCAAATTTCTGTTCAAAGCCAATTCCGTTGTCAGAAAATTGTATTCCTTCATACACTTCATCAGGATTACTTGCGAAGTCGATTTTAGTTTTTCCCAATGAAGAAATAACAACTTTTGGCGCCTTATCTTCAAAGGAATATTTCAGTGAATTTTGAACCAAATTTGAGAAAAGTTGTTTCAAAAGGAAAGTAATTCCGTAGATATTTGGCAATTGTCCAATTTCAATAATAGCATCTTTTTCATTAATCATTTCCTGCAAATCTGCTACAACTTCTTTTAAAACATCCTTTGGGTTTACAAGTGAAAACGATTCGTCGATGTGCTGAATTTTTGTGTATTTCAAAATATCGATCAAAAGCGTCTGCATTCTATTCGCAGAATTATTCATTCTTTGTAAAGAATTCGCTACGTTTTCAGAAATCTGTTCGTCTTCTTTTCCTAAAATCCTTGAAGAAATCATCTGAATTTTTCGCAATGGTTCTTGCAAATCATGCGTGCTGATCCAATTGATATTTTCTAATTCTGAATTTGTTTCTTTTAAAACCTCACTCAGTTTTCTATATTTTTCCTCTTCTTGCGTCGTTAAAATCAGATTTAGCAAGCGTTGAAGCGAGTGTGCATAATTTGCCGAAGCATTTAATTCAGGATCGAGCCAGACATTGCTTTGGCATTTGATAATTTCACGCCAAAGCTTGAACGAATTTCTTGGAGAAAGTCCGTTTTTGTCTTTTACAATCGCTTTATTTGGATCGCCTGCCCAATTTACTTCAGAAAGTGTTTCTGGGCGAAACCAAATAATGCAATTGTTGTTTATGCCTAAAGAATGAAAATTGAGTCCGGATGCATTCTCACAGTTTTCAATCAAATTCTCTGGCATGGAATCAATCAATTTATCGGTATGAAATTGTGTGTTTCCGGTATGTTCAGAAAGCCATCTTGACAAAATAAGAATGTCATTGTCATCGATTGTCAGTCCGCTTTTATAAATATTTTCATTGATAATTATGGCAACTCCAGAAGCATTGCAAAGTTCCAAAAGCTCAGGCTTCTGTACTAAAATTTCAAAAGAATCTTCTTTAGCAGGAAGCTCAAAAGAATTCATTTTTTCAAGTGCTAAATTTGATTTTCTAGATATTTCATATTCTTCGTTCGATTGTCTGATGTCAATTTGCGAAGTGATAAAATGGCCTTGTAATTGTGCTGCTAAACGAATTTCTGGCGTAAGATTTTTTGTAGAATAATGATGGCAGGCAATTAATCCCCATAATTTTTTTTGATGGATTAAAGAAATTGTCAAAGTCGCGCCAACGCCCATATTGTGCAAGTATTGCACGTGAATTGGCGAAGTGCTTCTCAAAACCGAAAGGCTCAAATTTAAGTTTTTAGACTGATTTTCATCGTCAACAGTGTAAATCGGAACTGGTTCATAATTGATGTCAACAATCAACCGCAGCAAATTCTTCATGTACAATTCCCTTGCCTGTGGCGGAATGTCAGTGTGCGGATAATGCAATCCGAAGAAAGGTTCTAAATCTTCGCGAACACTTTCGGCAAAAACTTCTCCGTTATAATCTTTATCAAATCTATAAACCATAACACGGTCATAGCCAGTGATTTCGCGTGTTCCTTTTGCCACCATGTCGCAAAGTTCTTTCAGCGTATGCGTTTCGTTCATGTAAGACAAAAACTGCGAAGTCTGGTCGTAAACGTCAGAAATTTTTTTGTTTTCAGAAATCGGTTCTGCTTCTAAAATATAAGTTGTGTCACTTTTGTGAATTGTGCATAAAAAGTCTGTTCCGAGTAAGCTTAATTTAAGCGGAGAGGAGGAAAGCAATAGATTTTTAGAAATATAATCTCTTACTTGGTCTTCTTGTAAATCACCAAAAACGGTTTTGAAATCAAGGTTTAAAGTGTTTTTGAAATCAATTTCAATATAGTTTGAAATGTTGCCACTACAGAAATCAATTTTCCAAGAATCAGCGTTTATTCCCAATAAAAAGCCATGCGGCTGAATGCTTCCTGGAATATGTATTGGTTCAAATTCGCAATTCGTGAGGTTGACGATGTCACGATTTACAATGTCTTTAATTTTCATAAAATTACAGTGACGAATTTTCTGACAAGTGGTTACTAATCATTCTGAAAGCATAATCTGCTCCAGCAATTATTTCTTTTTCGGTATCATTTGAAGCTTCGAAATCGGTCAAATTGTTTAAGAATTTCTTCCAATAGCTTCCGGTTTTGTTTCCATATCCAGAGAAATATGAAATTCCTTTTTCTTCTGACAAGCCTAAGCTTTCTTGGATGTTTTTTAATATAAATCTTCCGCCAAGCGTTGATCCTTCCAGCACATAAAGCATTCCCATAGCAAAAGGAACAGTAAAATTAAAATCAGAATTCTTGAAAAATTGATGTCCTTTTTTCTTTTCTTCTCCAATGAATTTCAGGTCGTTTAAAATATAATCTGCTTTTTTTCTTTCAGAAATATCTGGTATTTGATCTTCAACAATCGGATAAATGTGTTTTTCAAAATCACTCACAACGTCATGCATCAGGCTCAAATAAAGTGCGTAAGCATGAAGTGAAATATTAGGATTTACAAGCAATTTCGAGATCGGAATTGCTTCAAGACCCTTGTGTGATTCAGAAGTTTGTGCGCGAAGATTATTTAAGAACGTTTCAGTGGCAATATCTGGAGGAGTCAAATTTTCAGCGTTCATGTATTTTTAATTATTTAAATAGACAAAATTATCTTTATTTGGAATAAATAGATTCCAATTTACATTAATCGTGTGCTCGATTGATTTTTTTAAAGATACAAAATCAGTTGGTTTGGTAATATAAAAATTGGCTCCAAGATTTAAGCTTTTATCTATGATTTTATCATCATTTGAAGTAGAAAGAATGATTACCGGAAGTTTTTTTAAATTATCAGAACTTCTTATTTCTGTTAAAACATCAAAACCGTTAATTCCAGGCATATTCAAATCTAAAAATAGTATGCTTGGTGATGGCGGCGGATTATTAAGGGCATCTAAAAGTTTTTTGCCATTATTTTGAGTGACCAGCCTCACGTCGGTATTCATTGAATCAATAACTTCAGAAAAGAAATCTAAATCATCTAAATCATCATCAGTGTAAAATATCGTAAACTCGTTTTTCATTAATTTCTTTTTTAGCAACTGTTACAAATATAAGCAATGCCGATTAAAATAAAAAAGCCTTTTTGATTTTCACAAAAAGGCTTTGAGATTGTTATTATATCTCGCTATAACTTGTGCATATTATTTGCCAAAGTTTCAATGAATTTAGTAATTGGTCCTTTCACCATCATTGCCATCATTGCATTAAATTCTCCTTCAAAATGCAATTGAACATCGCTTGCATCATCAGAAGTTGGAGTGATATTTCCGGTCAAAGTAAACGGAAGCTTGTCACTTGCCGCGCCTAAAACCACTTTCGTCGGAGCCGATTTTTCTTTCATCTTCAACTTGATTTCTGGCATTCCTTTCAATCCAAAGATAAAAGCATCTTCGCCAGTAACTTCGAATTTGGCAATGTTGTCAGGCATTAATTTTTCAAAATTCTTTACGTCAGTCAATTGGTCAAATAAATATTGTGCTGATTTTTGAACGCTAACTTTTGGACTATCTAAATTCATTTTTTATGTCATTGCGAGGAACGAAACAGTTTCTTCCTCAATTTATTTATACGTTTAACTGAAAAATGTTTAATGCAATTTATATTTCTTCAACATTCCAAGTGGATGGACTTTTGCTCCAAACTTTTAATGTTTCTTGCTCTTCTTCAGTAATATATCTTTTGGCAACGGCTAATTCTAATAAATTCTCATAATTGCTCAATGTCAATAAATCAACATTCGCTTTTTTGAAGTTTTCTGTAGCAATATCAAAGCCATAAGTGAAGATCGCAACCATTCCTTTTACGTTTGCTCCGGCTTCTTTCAAGGCTTCAACGGCCATTAAACTGCTGTTCCCGGTGCTGATTAAATCTTCAACCACGACCACGTTTTGACCTTTTTGCAAGAAACCTTCAATCTGGTTTTGTCTTCCGTGTTTCTTCGCTTCTGGGCGAACATATACAAACGGAAGTCCCATATATTCAGCAACTAACATTCCAATTCCAATGGCTCCAGTGGCAACTCCAGCAATCACATCAGGCTTTCCGAATTGTTTTTCTAAGTTTTTAGAAAATTCTTCTCTGATGTAATTTCTAATCGGTGGAAATGAGAGCGTTATACGATTATCGCAATAAATAGGCGATTTCCATCCAGAAGCCCATGTAAAAGGATTTTTTGGATTCAATTTAATTGCATTTATTTGTAAAAGCAATTCGGCAGTTTTCTGTGCGGTGTCTTTATTAAAAATCATACTACAAATGTATAAAGTTTTTGTCAACGATAAACCACTTTTTTTGACTAATGAAATAGTTAAAGAAACAGATTTTCAACTTTTTCTATTGGAAAGTGTTGATATCCATCAGCTTATCGTAAAAATGTTTCAAAATAAAATTCAAAAAGCCTATTTGTATCATCCTGATGAGAAGGAGATTATGAAAATGCTGAAAGAAAAAATTCCGGTAAATAAAGCAGGAGGAGGCCTTGTTTACAATAAAAAAAGGGAAGTTCTTTTCATCTTCAGAAGCGGAAAATGGGATCTTCCAAAAGGCGGCATCGAAAAAGGAGAAGAGATTGAAGAGACGGCAATTCGCGAAGTGGAAGAAGAAACTGGCGTTACTGGACTAAAAATTACCAAGAAACTTCAGAAAACGTACCACGTTTTTATAAGAAACGGAAAGTACAAACTGAAAATCGTGCATTGGTTTGAAATGGAAACTGATTTTGAAGGAACTCCGTCTCCACAAGAAGACGAAGGAATCGAAAAAGTAGCGTGGCTGAATACTGAGGAAATTCAAGAAGCGTTGAAAAATTCTTATGAAAATATTAAATTATTATTTGAAGGCGAAAAGCTCCTTAAATAGGAGCTTTTTTTTTGTTTAGCAAGTAAACTTAAACACGTATTCCACGAATTTTCACAAATCGATTCGTGAAAATTCGTGGAATTCGAATTAGTTCTAATCACGGTTAAAAAACTATTTCATAATTCGATAAACAGGATATTCCATATGCGTTTTTTCATAATATTCAGAATGGCTGTAAATCCAATCTAGTTGCGCTTCTCCAGAATCTGAAAATTTCTTGTCATACACTTTTTTCTTTTCAAATTCCGCATTCATTTTCGGATTTTCATCCAATAATTTTTTAGCCAAATCTTCAAAAACATACGCCGAAAAATATTCCTTTTGCTGTAAAATTGAATCGAAGAAATTCCAAGCAAAATAAGAATCGTTTGCTTGCGGTTCTAAAGTTTCTAACAGATATTTTACGCCAAGTTGTTGCGTTTTAATTACAAAATCACCTTTTTTGAAAAGGACTTTTTTCTTTGTAGTTGTCACATTTACAGAGTTATGCGGGTAATGTCCTTCATAAGCTGAACTGCTCGTTTTGAAATCTTCAATACGGTAACTTTCCACTTCAAATTCAGTATCTTTTTCCAAAGGTGTCATTTCAATGTTGTTGATTTTCAATAAATCAATCACATTCCACCACGATTTCGGAATCACATAAGCTTCTGGAATCACGACTTCCAGCGAAGGTTTAAATTCCTTACGATACGGAATCGTTTTGCTAAACGGTTTCTTTTCGTCATAAAACAATCTCGGTTTTCCAGAAACTTCACTCGGTTTATAATCGCCTTCAAAGCCTAAAAACGGAATGCTGGAAACTTTTGATTCGTCTAATTCCCAGAGCAATGTATATTTTTTATTCGGAAGATAATTTTGAAGATTTTCGCTTCGTAAATTTTTAATCTTCGTATGATTTTTATCCGTGAAATCAATTGTTGCCACCATATATTCATACGTCACTTTAACGCGCGAAGCATAATCTTTCAACATGTGCGTTTCGGGCATTGAACCAACGGCATTGAACATCGAGGCAAAACCAGTCGAATAGCGCGAGTAATCCATAAAAGCGTCAAAACCGCCATCAGGTTTTTCATCGTGAATATTTACATAAGGAACCGATTCTATGTTTTTATTTTTCAAATCTGAAAGCAAAGTCGGAATCATTTCGGTGTCCCAAAATTCCCCTAGATTTCCTCCAATTTTTTGAGGATGCGTTGCAATGTAGGTAAATGTATATTGATAATTAGCGCCATTGCTGACATGATTATCGATAAAAACATCTGGATTTACTTTATGGAAAATCTGTGCAAAACTTCGAGCGTTTCTGGTATCTGATTTCAAAAAATCACGGTTCAAATCATAATTTCTAGCATTTCCTCTAAAGCCATAACTTTCAGGTCCGTTTTGGTTCGCTCTCGAAAAAGCACCGCGATTCAAAGCACCGCCAATATTATAAATCGGAATATTCACAATCACCAAATTCTTCGGAATTTTAATCTTTCCCAAAGCCAAATCTCTAAACAACATCATTGTGGCATCGATTCCGTCAGGTTCGCCGGGATGAATTCCGTTATTGATTAAAAGAACGGCTTTTTCCTGCTGAATTTTCTTGAAATCAAATTTCTTATCCGGATTAAAAGTTATGATATGCAAAGGTTCGCCAGAGTCGGTCAAGCCCATTTCTTCCATAGAAATTGTCTCAAAATTTTTATCCAAAAGCTGGAAATAAGCAATCGTTTCTTCGTAAGTCGCCGTTTGATTGCCGTTTCCTTTTTCGTAAGTCGTTAGGAAATCAGGTTTATTTTGAGCATTTGCCATAATTGAAAAAAGTAAAATTGTAAGTAAGCGTTTCATCGTAATAATTTGATAGATTCAAAAGTACACGTTTTCAATGGCAATATCAAAGTTCAATTTCAATATCAAAAAATTGCATAACTCATAATTCATAACTCATAATTCAATTACCTTTGCACCATGAATAACAATCACCATTCCACAAATCTTTTGCTGAATTTGGGCATCGAACGCCTGAACGAAATGCAGGAAGCCGCTCAAGAAGCCATTTTAGAAAACAACAATACGTTACTGCTTTCCCCAACAGGTTCTGGGAAAACGCTGGCTTTTTTGCTTCCGATATTTGAAATTTTACAGCCAGAAATTCTTTCGGTTCAATGTTTAATTATTGTTCCGTCGAGAGAATTAGGCTTGCAAATTGAGCAGGTTTGGAAGAAAATGGGAACGGGCTACAAAGCCAATGTTTGTTACGGAGGCCATTCCATTGATACAGAAATTAAGAATTTAAGCAATCCGCCGGCCGTTTTAATCGGAACTCCGGGAAGATTGGCAGATCATATTGAAAGAGAAACTTTTCGTACCGATAAAATCCAAACATTGGTTTTGGACGAATTTGACAAATCATTGCAATTGGGTTTCCACGAAGAAATGTCTTATATCATTGCAAGGCTTCCGAAGTTGAACAAACGCATTTTGGTTTCGGCGACTTCTGACATTGAAATCCCGAAGTATACGCGTGTTGTCAATCCTGAAATTTTAGATTTTATTCCGAAGAATGAAGAAAAAACCAATCTTTCGATGAAAATGGTGGTTTCGAAAGAAAAGGATAAAATCAACACACTTTTTAATTTGATTTGTTCGCTGAAATCGCAATCCGCAATTATTTTCTGCAACCATCGCGATGCGGCAGAAAGAATCAGCGACACCTTAAACGAGAAAGGAATTTACGCCACCTATTATCACGGAGGAATGGACCAAGACGAGCGTGAACGCGCGTTAATCCAATTTAGAAACGGAAGTGTAAGTTATTTGATTACTACAGATTTGGCCGCACGTGGTTTGGATATTCCAGAAATGAAACACGTAATTCATTATCATTTGCCTTCAAAAGAGGACGAATTTACGCATAGAAACGGTAGAACTGCGAGAATGTTAGCTTCTGGAACAGCTTATATTATTGCTCACGAAAGCGAGAAAAAATTAGATTACATCGATTATGGAATGCCAATTTTGAATGTAGAAAGTTCAAATTCATTGCCAAAACCGCCAGAGTTTCAAACAATATATATTTCAGGAGGAAAGAAAAACAAGCTGAATAAAATTGACATCGTCGGTTTCTTTTCTCAAAAAGGAAATTTAGAAAAAGGGGATTTGGGATTAATAGAAGTCAAAGATTTTATTTCTTTCGCAGCTGTTAGATTTAGTAAGGTAAAGGATTTATTAGTTAAAATTTCGAATGAAAAGATGAAAGGTAAGAAATTTAAGATTGAAGTTGCTAGAAAAGTCGTTAAAAAAGAAGATTAGTTAAAAAAATAAAAAGTGTCGAAATATAGAATTTAGATTATATATTTGTAGTAACCGATAAATTTATTAACTATTTAATCTACTTGTTTATGAAAAAAATTACTTTTTTATTATTGGGTTTGTTAAGTTTGAGCTTGAATGCACAAACGCTAACGCACTCAACTTCAATGACTGTTGCCAACACAAACGTAGCGTGTAACTCTGGAACAGCACCTAACACAACATCAAGCGATAACGCTTATTTTAGATTTTTTAATCTTGCAAGCTTTGGTGTAACGGGAGCTTATGATGTTACAAACGTTCAGTATGGCGTTGCAACTTTAAGAACTCCAACTTTGTTGGGAGGTTTTCCTGTCACGGTAAAACTTTACTCAACAACTAGTGCAACATTTCCAGCTGGTTTCCCTGCTTCATACACTGAAGTAGCGACAGTAACAACTTTTATCCAAGAGTTGCAAGCAGGAACTTTAATCACTGTGCCGATTACAGCAACAATTCCTGCAGGATCAAATCTGTTAGTTAGTGTTAGCTATGTTGCTCAAGAAGTAGGAAGTCTTAATCAGATTTTCTTAGCTGCGAATTCATTGGGACAAACTGCTCAAACTTACATTCAAAGTACAGGTTGTACCATTTTAACGCCAGCAACAATGGCATCTATTGGGTTTCCAAATGCGCACTTTGTTTTGGCGGTAAATGCTTTGCCATTAAGCGTTAAAGAAAACAACTTGAAAGCACTTGCTGTTTATCCAAACCCAACAAAAGACATCTTGAAATTCGATTTGCCACAAAATGTTGAATTACAAAAGGTAAACTTGTCTGACATCACAGGAAAACAAATCGAGCTTGCAGTAAGCAACAATTCTGTTGATATTGCTAGATTTGCTCCAGGCGTTTACATGTTGACAATTCAAACTAATGAAGGGAATGTTACTAAAAAGGTAGTGAAAAACTAATTTTAGAATCGCCTTATAAAATAAAAACCAGTGAAATTTCACTGGTTTTTTTATTTCTATAATTTGAGTAGGATTATATCTTCTTCACGTAAGCTGTAATAATCACAATCTGCTGACCATCGACTTTTCCTTCAATATACGTTTCATTTTCATGATCTAAACGGATATTTCTCACCGCCGTGCCTTGTTTTGCAACCATGCTTGAGCCTTTTACTTTCAAATCTTTGATTAAAACTACAGAATCTCCTGTTTGCAAAATTACACCATTGCTATCTCTGTGGACCAATTTATTTTCGTCATCTTCGCCTTCGCCAGTTGCTTGAGCCCAAGCCAAATCGTCTTCGTCAAGATACATTTGTTCCAATAATTCTTGGTTGCGCAAACGGCTTAGCATTCTCCAAGAAACTACTTGAACTGGCAAATGTTCGCTCCACATGCTGTCGTTTAGACATCTCCAAAGATTAGCGTCCATTTTTTCTGGATTTTCAATTTGGTCAATGATTGTCTCACTAGCCAAAATACTTTCATCGATACCGCCTTTTCTTGTCGGAAGAATTTGATATACTTTTAAATTTTCTGTAGTACCTGAAAGTTCACATTTTCCGCCACTTCTCTTGATTAATTCTCTTTCTAAACTCATTTTATAGGGTGTTATTTTTGGCGAAAGTACTGTTTATAATTCCTTCTTACAAATTATATTATTTTACTCTAACCGAATCTGGGACAAGCAATTCATATTCGCCGTTGTTTCGAATAACATCGCGAACTATGCTTGAACTGATATACGAAGTATTTGCAGCGGTCAAAAGAAATACGGTCTCAATCTTAGAAAGTTTTCGATTTGTATGTGCGATTGCTTTTTCAAACTCAAAATCAGCCGGATTTCTCAAGCCTCGAAGTATGAATTTTGCCTTTACTTTCTTACAGAAATCAATCGTCAAGCCTTCATAAGTTACTACAGAAACCGAAGGATCATTTTCAAAACATTCTTCGATAAAGCGCTTTCTTTCGTCTAAAGAAAACATGTATTTTTTTTCAGCATTGACGCCAATTGCCACAATAATCTTGTCAAAAAGAGGAATGCTGCGTTTTATAATATCGTAATGACCTAAAGTAATTGGGTCGAAGGAACCTGGGAATACTGCTATTTTTTCCATAATTTTTTATTTGCTACGAATTTCACGAATTAGATGTGAACAATGTAATTAACGTCAATCAATAACTGCCAACTATTTCTTCCACAAACTCTTTCTTTTCAAAGCCAATTCAATCTCGTTATCTAATAAATCAGAAAAATTTAATTTGGCGTAAGTTGCTTGTTGCGGAAAAATACTTTGTGGCGATAATCCCGGATTCGTATTTATTTCTATAAAATGCGGCACACCATCCATGATGATGAATTCGCTTCTTGAAAAACCTGACATTCCTAGTGCTTCGTAAACTTTTTTTGCCATTTCAATAACTTCCTGCTCTGTTTCTATGGATAATCTTGCTGGCGTAATTTCTTCCGATTTTCCTAAATATTTTGCTTCGTAGTCGAAGAAGTCGTTTTCTGAGACGATTTCGGTCAAGCCCAATACTTTTGTTTCTCCTTTATAATTCAAAACTCCTACGGAAACTTCGGTTCCTTTTAAGAAAGATTCTATCAAGATATCGTTATCTTCCGCGAAAGCGAAATCTAGCGCTTTGTCAAAATCGGCCAAGTCATTTACTTTTGAAACACCTAAACTGCTTCCGGATTGGTTTGGCTTTACGAAGAAAGGCAATCCTAATTGGGCTTTGATTTCTTCGTCTGAAATGGTATCTCCTTTAGACAAATAAATAGAATCTGCCTTTGGGATATTGAATTTTGAAAGCACAGATAACGTATCTCTTTTATTAAAAGTCAAAGCCGACTGGTAGAAATTACAGCCTGTATATGGAATCTCCAAAAGTTCCCAATAAGCCTGCAGATGCCCGTCTTCACCCGGAGTTCCGTGGATGGTGTTTATGATGGTGTCAAATTTTATCTTCTCTTGATTTCTGGTAAAAGTAAAATCTGATTTGTCAATCAAGAATTTCTCTCCGTCGACAATTGCATGCCATCCATCCAATAAAATATGGATTTCAAACGTTTTGTATTTGTTTTTGTCGAGGTTGTTTAAGATTAGCTGACCACTTCGAAGTGAGATTACTGACTCGTCAGAATATCCACCCATTACAACGGCTATGTTCATTTTTGGGTATAGGGTTTTTAGGTTTAAGGTTCAAGGTTGCGCTGTATTTTGACTTAAATCGACAGACAATAAACAACCGTTAACCGAAAACAAAAATATCACTATTTATTGAAATTGAAAACCTTTACTATTTTTATATCTTTGCACCAAATACAAAATCTATGACTTTAAAACAATATCTGACGAGCAAGACCTTTTTCAAGCAACTTTTATTCGCATTCATCATTATAATCGTGCTTATTTTTGCGCTTCTTCAATGGCTGAGCATTGCCACAGACCACGGCAACGAAATCACGGTTCCAGACTTGAGAAAATTATCGGAAGAACAGGCCGCTGAAAAGCTTGACGAACTTGATTTAGAGTATGTTTTGCTTGACACCATTGACTACAACAAAGATTTTCCTAAATATTCTGTCGTACAGCAAGATCCGTTGCCGGGCGCGAAGGTGAAGGAAGGCAGAAAGATTTATATTAAAGTAAATTCAGCAGGATTTGGTTCGGTTACGATTCCAGATTTGATTGAAAAAACGCTTCGCCAGGCTGAACCTACGTTGGAGGCAATCGGCTTAGAAGTTGGAAAAATTACCTACAAGCCTTATTTAGGAAAAGATATGGTTCTTGAAATGCATTCGAATGGAAAAAGATTAAAACCGGGCGACAAAGTGAAAAAAGCTTCCGTCATAGATTTGGTTTTAGGAGATGGAAAAGTAGGATTTGAAGAAGAAGTAGATTCTACAACGGGAGGAAGTGGCACAGAAACAGAAACAGAAACAGAAAACGCAGAATGATAGAGAATCCAATTGCTGACGAAACGTTAGACGAAGAATTATATGAGCATTTCAGATTTGAGGCTACAAAAGGGCAGATGCCTTTGAGAGTTGACAAATTTTTAATGAACTTGGTAGAAAATGCTACCCGAAATAAAATACAGCAGGCGGCAGAAGCCGGAAATATTATTGTAAACGATGTTGCCGTAAAGTCGAATTATAAAGTGAAAGCCTTTGACGTAGTCAGAATCATGCTTTCGCATCCGCCGTTTGAGAATTTGATTTTGCCGGAAGATATTCCGTTGGATATTGTTTTTGAAGACGATGCGCTTTTGGTGATTAACAAGCCAGCGGGACTTGTGGTACATCCGGGACATGGAAATTATACCGGGACTTTGGTCAATGCTTTGGCTTTCCACTTTGAAAATCTGCCTTTAAACAGCAGCGAACGTCCGGGACTGGTTCATAGAATCGATAAAGATACTTCGGGACTTTTAGTTGTGGCAAAGACGGAATATGCGATGACATTTTTAGCTAAGCAATTCGAAGAAAAAACTTCAGAAAGAGAATATATCGCTTTGGTTTGGGGCAATGTTGCCGAAGAAGAAGGAACGGTGACAGGCGATATCGCAAGACATGCCAAAGACAGAATGCAGATGGCCGTTGTGCCTGACGGCGAGGGAAAACACGCTGTGACGCATTATAAAGTGCTGGAACGTTTTGGCTATGTAACTTTAGTTTCTTGCAAATTAGAAACAGGAAGAACACACCAGATTCGCGTGCACATGAAATCAATCGGGCACACGCTTTTCAATGACGAGCGTTATGGCGGCAACTTGATTTTAAAAGGAACAACTTTTACAAAATACAAGCAATTTATAGACAATTGTTTTAAAGTACTGCCAAGACAGGCGCTTCACGCGAAAACACTTGGATTTGTGCATCCGGTGAGCAAGGAGTTCATGAGTTTTAATACTGAACTTCCTGAAGACATGAAGGAATGCATCGGCAAATGGCGAAATTATTCGAATTCGCATACTGTGGAAGAAGAAGAAAATTAGTGGAAAACTCCTTGAGCAATCAAGGAGTTTTTTATTTATGCTTTGGGAGTGCCAATGTTTAAGCCTTCCCTTGAGCAGAAAATAGTTTTCTATGAACTGAAAATAGTTTCCCTCGAGCAGAAATAGACTTCCTATGAGCTGAAATAAGCTTCGGTCGAGCAGAAAATAGTTTCCTATGAGCGGAAATAAGCTTCGGTCGAGAAGAAATAGGCCTTCTATGAACTGAAAATATTTTCCCTCGAGCAGAAATAGGCTTCCTATGAGCGGAAAATAGTTTTCTATGAGCGGAAATATGCTTCCTACGAGCGGAAAAGGGTTTTCTACGGGTATAAATTAATTTCTCTAATAAGTTTTTTTAAGCCTCAAATGCGTTCAAAAAGTTTTTATTTAAAATTTTAATTATAAAAATTCAATATTATTTTAGATGGTTACGGAAAGCCGTAATGTTTGATTTTATATTAATAATAAGTTTGCGATTATTAATAATTAAAAAAGATAAACTATGGCTTTATTCGCAATTCCCAATCCAAAGAAATCTATTCAGGTTAATTTTTCGCTAGAAAAAGTAAAATTAAGTGTAAAGAATATCAGCGTTTTAAATAACAAATATAAGTTTACGAATTCAAATGAAATTTTTAATCAGTACACCTATGAGGCTATGGAATTTCTAAGTCTGGGAGTATATATTGACATTAATTTGAATTCTGTAACCGAAGATAAAACTGAAATCGTTGTTGAGGTAAGGAGAAAATTAGGAAGTTTTGACCAGTCTCATGAGGTAACTAAAGCAAATGAGCATCTGGTGAAAATATTTGACTGTATTGCAAATTTGACTGCGAAGTCAGAAGAAGAAATAGAGGCATTGAAAGCAAATAATATTGCTGGAAAAAGTTCAAATGTTAATCGAAATGTACCAAAAAGTGCAACTAAAAAATCATATAATTCTTTAGAAAAACAATTATGGTATCAAAAAACATGGTTGGTAGTAATTTTGTGCATTGTCTTTTTTCCAGTTGGGCTTTATGCGCTTTGGAAAAATACTAAAATTAAGAAAGGATGGAAGATATTTTTTACAATCATAATTGCGATAATTGTGCTATCGAATTTAGGAGACGATAAAAGTGCTAGTAAGTCAAGTTCTGGAATTGGAAATGAATCTGATCTAGATAGTAAAAGTTCAGAGTCAAAACCAATTAGCGTGGGAGATGTTTTAAAAACGGAGTATTTTGAAATTATTGTCAATAAAGTAGATTTTGAAAAAAGGGTCAATACGCGAAATGAATATTCTGACCTTAAGCCAGAGGAAGGTGTGACTTATTTAATTATTAACGCCACATTTAAAAACATCGATAATGAAAGTCGAATGCTTGACGATGGATCAGTTTGGATAAACTATAACGGTAAAGATTATGAATTTGACAAATCAGAAGTCGTTATGGCAGAAGGATGGGGATTATTATTGGATCAAATTAATCCACTTACTTCTAAAACTACAAATTTGGTTTATAAAATTCCTGCAGAAATAAAAGGAAATGCATATTGGCAACCAGGAAGAGCAAATGACGACGAACGAATCTTTTTAGGTACGCTTTAAACTTATTTATTATTAAAAAGGCCTATTAATTTAGGCCTTTTTATCGAAAATTTTTACTGTTTAATTAGCGGTAATTACTCAATCATTAATTTGTACGCTTAACTACCTAATTATCTACTTCAATTTTAATACAGATTCAACTACAATAGTATTCTGAAAATCATTTTTTCAATAGAAATATTTGTAATCCATTTTCAATTTTAATCAGCACAAACCCCTTCTGGTAAATTAATATTTACCAAAACTTTAAAGAATCTAATGATGTTGCAGCAATTGATGTTTAGCAATAATTTAATAATTAGATTAATAAATCTTCGGCATAATTGCGTAACTTGTAGTATCTGAATAAGAAAACCAACCAACCTAAAAATCGCTAAGTTATGGAAACGAAAATTACTTTTGGAACGGGGGAAATAAACCACACTCCGAGATCACTTGCTGAGGAGCTTTTCAGCAAGAAAGAATCGCTAAAAAGAAAGGTAAAAGACAGAAATCTTCAGTTGAAAAACCTTTTGAAAACCAATCTAGAATTATTGAAAAGCAACGACATCAACACGATGCTGCTGTTTTAAATTAAAAAACCACTGCTATGGAAAAAGATGATGCTAAAAAATTCGAGAACAAAAATTCGGAAATTACGACCGATAATGATACTTCAAAAGATCTGAAAAGTAATGACCATATCAAGCCGGCTCCGGTGAGAGGCGAGGATAATGATGATTACCAAAATGACGATACTGATAAATATCTGGCGATGGAACAGCCGGGAGTTCAATATACAAAAGAGACTGATTTCAGCCTGGAATCTGATAAAGGAGGAAGAACAAATTCCAACCAATGGACGGAAGACGGCGGGAACAGCAAGAATTCCGATGCTTTTAACCAAGATGATTATTTGCTGGAAGACAATCTAGATTTAGATGAAGACCAAAACCAGTCGATCTCAACAGACGATGAGGATTATGAAGAATTAAACGAAGATTATTAATAGAAAAAGCCCAGCGAAAACTGGGCTTTTTAGTTTTATGCTTTTCTCTTGAAGACTAAAGCGGCGATTAATGAAAGGATAAATGTTTAGAATTAAAATTTGAACTGTATTCTTTGTGAAACTTTAGGAATATCTTTTTCCTCTCTTTGCGTTTATTTTTGACGTAAAGTTTCACAAAAGGTCTTCACAAAGTTTCGCAAAGCCTTTTCAAAGTTTTTCTTTTTTGACTTTAAGCGAAAGTTTTACAAGGCTTTGTATTATTTTTGCCTTTCAAATATTTATATATGTTCAAAATAGGAAGTTTATATGCCGGAGTTGGTGGGATTTGCCAAGGATTTATGAATGCTGGCGCAAAAGTAGCGTGGGCAAATGAGATTGATAAAAATGCTTGCGTGACGTATCGCGCCAATTTTAAGCACGCTATTTTTGAGGAAGATATTTGGAAATTAGATCCAGAAAATTTAGATAAAGTTGATCTTTTGGCAGCGGGATTTCCGTGCCAGCCGTTCTCTGTGGCAGGTTACCGAAAGGGATTTAATGACGACAGGGGAAATCATTTTTATAGAATCTTAGATTTTGTGGAAGCTTTAAATAAACCGAAAGTGGTTTTTTTAGAAAACGTAAAAAATTTAAAAGGACACGATAAAGGCAAGACTTTCACTTTTATCGAAGAAGCGATGAAGGCAAACGGCTATTCTTTTTCTGCGGCAGTTTTGAATTCCAAAGAGTATGGAAATGTGCCACAAAACCGCGAGCGGATTTATATTGTCTGCTTTAAAAACGAAGAAGACGGAACAAACAAATATGCCAAGCATTTTGAATTTCCAGAGGCTTTGGCACTTACAAAAAAAGTGGAAGACATTGTGGATAATTCTGTTTCTGAATCGAAGTATTTTTATGGAGAAGACAAATATATGTTTGGCGAACTTCAGAAAGCCATTACTAGAAAAGACACTGTTTATCAATGGCGACGTCAATATGTAAGAGAAAATAAAAGTGATGTTTGTCCTACTTTAACTGCAAACATGGGAACTGGCGGCCATAATGTGCCTTTGGTTCTGACTTCAAAAGGAATTCGGAAACTGACTCCGAAAGAGTGTTTTAATTTTCAAGGATTTCCAGACAAATTTATCTTGCCGATTTCAATGAGCAATTCACATTTGTACAAACAGGCAGGAAATTCAGTCAGTGTTCCGGTGATTGAAAGAATTGCAAAGTCTATTTTTGAAGCAATTGCCTTGGGAGAAAGCAATTAAATTCTCAAATATTTTACTTCCGTCAAATCTTGCGCAAAAATATAATAATTGTCAACCATTAGAGGCGTTCCCAGAAGCGTGCCTTTTGGGATTATTTGTTTTTCGGCAATGACCTGAAGGAATTTTGAATGTGATAAAAAACCAGTAACTTCCACTTCAATATCATTCGTTTCTAGATAATTTTCAGGTTTTGGACTTTTGACACCTGCAATCCGCACTAAAAAAGTATAGTCATAATTTAAGGTTTCGTTTTCTAAAGTTTCTAGAAATTCTCCTTTTTCATTGTACCTGTGTTTTTCGAGAAGCAGGAGATTTCCAAACCATTTTGTAGATTTTACCGACGCTTTGATTTCGCCGCCGTTTATCGTGAAGTCGCAGTCTTCCCATTTACCCTTTCCCCAAATGTCAAATTCTGGCGGTTTGTCAGGACGGATTCCAAGATTGAAAAGTTCATTATAAACGGCAAGTTCGGCAAGTTTTCCTTGAAAAGTATTAATGAAAATTTCATTTGGAGAGCGATTGTAATTTGAATTTCCGAACGATTGCGATTTGTGGTAACCTTTTCCGTATGCCATTTCTGAAGCAAAAAACAAGCATTTTTTTATGCTTTCAGGCTTTAGTTTGGTATCAGGACAGAATTCTTTTTTTGTCTCAGATTGAAAGATTACTCTTTGGCAATCGATTGTGGCTTTTATCATAATTTTGGCTTATATTGTTGTAAATGTATATGTTTTTTTATAATTACAATTTTTTTATAGAAAATTTTGCATAAAAAAGCCACTTTCATTTAAGAAAGTGGCATTTATAGTTGTATTGAAGGAATTTGCTTATACGTTCTCTAGCGCAGAAAGAATTTCATTTTTAAGAAGACCGCTTCCGCCACCATAATGCTGGACAATTTTGCAAGCGGGATTTTGCAATTGGAAAAAATCACGAAGCATTTCTTCGCTTTCTTCTTCAATGCCACAGCCTAGCAAAACGACTTGGAAATTTATCTGTTTGAATAAATCCATAGCGGTTTCGTCAGTTGCTGCTCCAGCTCCAAACCAGTTTTCATTGGCGTTTATCAGCCTGACTACGGTTTCTAGAATTTCTGAATGTCTTCCTATGTAGAGAATGTTAGTCATTTTATTGAGTTTCAAAGTTTCAAAGTAGCAAAGTGAACTCTAAAACTTTGCCACTTTGAAACTATTAATTTATTGTTGGATGAATTGTAATTCGATGTTTAATTTTACTTCTTCACCGACTAAAACGCCGCCAGTTTCTAGTGCTGAATTCCAGTTTAATCCCCAATCTTTACGGTTGATTTTTCCTGTTGCAGAAAGTCCGGTTTTTGTATTTCCCCATGGATCTTTTGCCAATCCACCAAATTCAACGTCTAATTTTACTTGCTTTGTAACTCCATGAAGCGTCAAATCTCCAGTTAATTTGTAATCTCCTTCGTCGATTTTATCAAAAGAAGTTGATTTGAAAGTTAGCTTTGGAAATTGTTCTGCGTCGAAGAAATCAGCGCTTCTCAAGTGATTGTCACGATCTGTGTTTCCTGTGTTGATAGAAGCAATTTCTCCTGAAAAATCAAATTTTGCAGTTGTGAAATCATCGCCTTCTGTTTCGATAGAAGCGTCAAATTTTTCGAAATTTCCTGAAACATTTGTAAACATCATGTGTTTTACTTTAAATCCGATTTCAGAGTGTGCTGTGTCAATTGACCATTTTGTTGTAGACATAATTTTTGTTTTTTAAAAGTTACTGCGTTGCAAAGTGGCTAAGTTTCCAGCTTTGCGATTATTTATAAAGTTTTGAATTATCTAATTGAAAGTTACAAAGCCATTGGAACTTCCATCAAAAGAATCTCTGCGTCTTCAGATAAAGCTTGGATTTGGATGTTTTGTGTATCCCAAATTCCCAAACCGTCTCTTTCATTTAAAGCAATATTTCCGATTTTAAAATCTCCCTTTAATACGAAAGCGTAGATTCCGTTTCCTGATTTTTTTAAATCATAATTAGTCGTGAAATTTTTGTCAAATTTGCCCATATGAAACCAAGCATCTTGGTGAATCCAAACGCCAGCATCGTCAGGATTTGGAGAAATAATTTGCTGTAAATTATTATGACGGTCGGCCTCGTTTAAAGTAATTTGGTCGTATCTCGGCGTTACATTTTTCTTATTCGGATACACCCAAATCTGAAGAAACTTAGTCAATTTATCTTTGTTCTTGTTGTATTCGCTGTGGTAAATTCCGGTTCCGGCACTCATGACTTGAATATCGCCTTTTGAAATTACGGCAGTATTTCCCATGCTGTCTTGGTGTTCTAAATCGCCTTCTAACGGAATCGAAATGATTTCCATATTATCGTGCGGATGTTTCCCAAAACCCATTCCGCCATCAACTCTATCATCATTTAAAACTCTCAAAACACCAAAATGCATTCGGTCTGGATTATGATAATTCGCGAAACTAAATGTGTGGTGAGAATCTAGCCAACCGTGATTTGCGTGACCACGAGTATTGGCTTTGTGCAAAATTGTATTTTCCATAATTAGTGAATTTGTATTTGGTAAATGATTGTATCCGATGGGTTCCAATGGCGTGATTTCATCGATGTCGTTTTTCATCACGTCGCCGATCGTTGCTGAAGTGATAAACATTCCAGTTCCCATTAGTCCTTTTTTTATAAAATCTTTGCGTTCCATTTTTGTTCTTATTTGATAGTACAAATTTCGGGCAGAAATAAATGGTGGGCATTGAACTAGGACAAGAAATTACTTTAGTCGAAAGTTTTTAAAGTTATAAAGTCTGAAAGTAGCAAAAACTACTGCTTGGCCAGCTTGGTTCGAACTTTGCTCAAGAACTCCGCAGAAATCCCTAAATAAGAAGCAATATAATGTTGGGCAACTCTTTGAGGAATAGTTGGATATAATTCTAAAAACTCCAAATACTTTTCAGTTGCGGTTTTGGAAATATTATGGAAAAGGCGGTTTTGAGTAACGGCCAAATTTCTTTGCATCAAAATTCGGTAAGCTCTTTCAAAACGTGGCGCCTTATCAAAAAGCGCTTCTTTTGATTCTGGTGAAAAGGTAAAAAACTCGCAGTCTTCTAAAGTTTCTATGAAAACTTGCGACGGTTTTTCTTCATAAATGCTGAAAGAAATATCGCTAACCCAAGCGTCTTCAATGGCAAATTGCAGAATTACTTCAAAACCATTGGCGTCGATGTAATATTTTCTGACACAACCTTTGATAACAAAAGCCTCGAAATTGCACATTTCACCTTCATGAAGCATGATCGTTTTCTTTGGTACTTTTTTATATTCCATTAAAGAGTTGAAAATATCGAGTTCTTCCTTAGAAAAAGAAACGTATCTGCTGATGCTTTTGTTGATTTGGTCGTGCAATTCGTGAGGTTTTTGGTTTAGACAAATATAAGGAAATGTGTTTTTAAATTAATTAAAATTAATAACTCGGAATAACCATATAAGACAGATAAGGAATTATAGGCGAGACGTTACAACTTTCAATGAAACTTATATGAACTTAAATGCCTTACATGGTAAAAATAAATTACAATCTAATCTATGAAGCTTTCGACGATTTATAATAATTCGTGAAAATTCGAGTAATTCGTGGCAAGACAAATTTCATTTCGTATTTTTGAACTTCAAATTTTATACAATGAAAATCGTAATTTCTCCAGCAAAATCGCTTGACTTTGAAACTGAACTTCCTACAAAAAAACATACAGAATCTATCTTTTTAAAAGAATCAAACACGGTTCACAATGTTTTGAAAAAGCTAAAGCCTAAAAAATTGTCGGATTTGATGTCGATTTCTGAGAAATTGGCCGATTTGAATTGGGAGCGAAACCAAGAATGGAAATTGCCTTTCACCGATGAAAATTCCCGACCAGCAATCTATGCTTTTAATGGCGATGTTTATACCGGATTAGACGCTTATACTTTGCCAATCGCCAAAATTGACGAGTTGCAAGGAAAACTACGCATCTTATCAGGGTTGTATGGCTTGCTGAAGCCATTGGACTTAATGCAACCGTATCGCTTGGAAATGGGAACAAAACTTCCCATCGGAAAAAATAAAAATCTGTATGAATTCTGGAAAACTAAAATTACGAAATCACTTAATGCAGAATTGAAAAAGGACGAGCTTTTTATCAATTTAGCAAGCAATGAATATTTTGAAGCTGTGGATTTAAAAGCCTTAAAAGTTCAAGTAATTACGCCAGAATTTAAAGATTATAAAGACGGGAAATTAAAAATCATCAGTTTTTTTGCCAAGAAGGCAAGGGGAATGATGGTGCGTTATATTATCGACACCAATGCTGAAACTATTGATGATTTGAAAGGTTTTGACTATGACGGATATAAATTTGACGCGAATTTATCGAAGGGAAATAGTTTGGTTTTTACAAGATAATTTAAAGATTGAAAAATTTAAGAATTGAAAATTCTGGTGTTTTTGCCACAGATTAAATGATTCACACAGATTTTAAATCATTTAATCTGTGGCAAAAAAACTTAAGATTCAATAAACTCGCTGAATTCTCTGCTGGCTTCTCTGGCTGATTTTCTTTGGTTTCTCGCTAATTCGCTTAAAGCTAAAATTCCGTTTTTAGCGCATTTTTTTACTTTCACAATTTTATCTGAAAACTCTTGAAGTTTTTGTGCTTCTTCTTCAGAAAGTTTTGAAGAAATAGCTGTTGCAAATTCTTGAAATTCGGCAACGGATGGCTTGCTTGCTTCATAATGCTCCTGAAGGTCATCTAGCATCTCCTCTAAATCTTTCCCGATTTCGGTTAAAAATTCTATGTTTTTTTGGCTGAATTCGCGAATTGCCTTTTTTTCTTTCTTTCCGAAGAGTCCCATAAAGTTATTTTTAAAACCTTCACGAAAGTATCTCGAAAATGAATTTCATCGATTACGTCAGCATTAAATTACGATTAATAAAAAAGTCCGGCGAAATTGCCGGACTTTTTTATTTAAAAAGAAAATTCATCATCTGTTTCCTTTTTTTCTGTCGGTTTTGGTGTGGCTGGTTTTGGCGTGGCTTGTTTTGTAACCGGCTTTGCGACAGGTTTTTCAACTGGTTTAGGACGCACAGCTTCTGTAGTTGTCGGCACTTCAGGAAGCGTTTCAGTTTCTGTCACAATGCTTTCTCCTACAGGAATATAAATTTCTGTAACCCATTTCGAAGGATTTTTTACCTGCGATGCGGCCACTGAATACACTTCGATATAATTGCTGCTTTGGTTTTCAGCCAGATTATTTTTCTTGATATAGTCAAAAGTCTTGTTCCAAGCTTCTTTACTGTGAGAATAATCTCCTTTTAAAGTTGTTTTTACGGCTTGAAACGGCTGTAAATTACCGCTTGTATAATCGCTTCCTTCTGAAGTATAAATTTCTTCTTTCATCGGAAGACATACTGATAGCGTCGTTCTGTCATTGGCAACGTCATACATGGTGTATAAAATAAACGGCTTTCCGGTTAATTCGATGCTGTTGTCTTTGAAAAAACGCAACATGCTCGGCAGAATGATGCTGATGTTTTTTGGAGCTTCAGAAATCTTACATGTAATTTTTCGCTGTAAGTAGTAACCGCCCGTTTTTTGAACCACGCCATCAACTTTGATATCATAAGTATTCATTTCATACGAAATCACTTTGTCTAGTTTTGCCAAAGTTTTCTCATAAATATCGCCAACCATTTTTGTCGCGCCACCTTTGAAAGTAGCGTACACTTTATCCATAAAGCCTAATTTTCCTTTAGAATGCCAAGTGATTTTGGTTCCGTTGGCAGAATCTTTAAAGGTCAGGTAAGCCGTTCCTTCATTTCCAGAAATCATTGTTTTTTGGGCAATGCTGTCGTTTTCCTTTTCAAAAATCGTGGTGGTTTTTCCTTCGCCAGAATTTCCTTTCCATGAATAATAAGCACCTTTTCCGATTGTGGTATCGGCATAAGTGAAAACCATATTTGGATCTTCGTCTTTCCAAGTACCGAAATCTTCCCAGTTTCTGTAATCATTTACATAGCTGAAAACTACCGATTTCTGGGCTTTAATAAATCTGCTTTTTTCTACTTCAAATTCGCTTTTTTGTGTTGCCACATAAACCGAAAGTCCGATCACGGCAAGCAAGGCCAAAAGCAAAATGTATTTTAATATTCTCATAGCGGTTTATTCACGATTTCTTGGTGCAAAAGTATGAAAAATACTTCGCAATAGTTAGTAAAGCCTTATGGAATCAGATAGATTTAGATTCCTTATATTTGTTTTTTATAATTAAAGTTAACGAAAAATTACTTAAAATGAAATTAAAAACCATCGCAGGAATGTTTCTTGCCACGGCTGTGCTTTTTTCTTGCCAGGATAAAGACGCGGCTTCAAAAGATACTGCGTCAAATTCGACAGATTTTCAATATGAAGTGGAGCAATTTGCAGACATAAAAGTATTGCGCTATCAAGTTGCGGGTTGGGAAAAACTTACCTTGAAAGAACAGAAACTGGTTTATTATCTGTCTCAGGCTGGAATGGCGGGACGTGATATCCATTGGGACCAAAACTACAAGCATAATTTGAAAATCAGAAAAGCTTTAGAAAATATCTATCAAAATTATAACGGTGATAAAGCTTCAACAGATTGGAAAAATTTTGAAATCTACTTAAAAAGAGTTTGGTTTTCTAACGGAATCTACCACCATTATTCGAGCGATAAAATCAAGCCCGAATTTTCAAAAGACTATTTTACAAAATTGCTTTCTGATACTAAAACGACTTTAGCTCCTGAAATCGTTGACGTTTTGTTCAATGATAAAGATGCAAAAAAAGTAAATCTTGATGAGTCAAAAGGATTATTGGCAGGTTCTGCTGTAAATTTTTACGGAGAAGGAATTACAGATAAAGAAGCCGAAGCTTACTACAAAACCAAGAAAAGTCCGGATGCGAGCAAGCCTTATTCTTTTGGATTAAATTCAAAATTGGTAAAAAATGCAAACGGCCAAATAGAAGAAAAAGTTTGGAAAAGCGGTGGCATGTATGGACCTGCAATTGACAAGATTATTTATTGGTTGGAAAAAGCGCAAGGTGTTGCTGAAAATAAAAAACAAGGCGATGCACTTGGACTTTTGATCCAATTTTACAAAACTGGAGATTTGAAAACTTGGGATGATTATAACATTGCCTGGACGGAAGCAACAGACGGAAATATTGACTACATCAACGGATTTATTGAGGTTTATAATGATCCGTTGGGTTACAGAGGTTCGTATGAATCTGTGGTGCAAATCAAAGATTTTGACATGTCCAAAAAGATGGAAGTTATCTCAGATAACGCGCAGTGGTTTGAAGATAATTCGCCTTTGATGGCAGAACACAAGAAAAAAAACGTGGTTGGAGTTTCGTATAAAGTGGTTGTCGTTGCTAATGAATCTGGAGATTCTTCACCAAGCACGCCAATTGGTGTGAACCTTCCAAATGCTGACTGGATTCGTGCTGATCACGGATCAAAATCAGTTTCTTTAGGGAATATTGTTGATTCGTATAATCATGCTGGCGGAACAGACCGTTTGAAAGAATTTGCAAATGACAAAGAAGAGGTCGAATTGCAAGAAAAATATGGAGAAATTGCTGATAAATTGCACACCGCTTTGCACGAAGTTGTGGGACATGCTTCGGGTCAGATCAATCGTGGCGTTGGAACTCCGAAGGAAACGTTGAAAAGTTATGCTTCGACTTTGGAAGAAGGAAGAGCAGATTTAGTTGGTTTGTTTTATTTGTATAACCCAAAATTGCAAGAATTAGGCTTGGTTGACGACTGGAAAAAAGTGGGAACTGCAGCTTATGACGGTTATATAAGAAACGGTTTGATGACGCAACTGATTCGCTTGGAACAAGGCGCTGACATTGAAGAAGCGCACATGAGAAACCGTCAGTGGGTGAGTGCCTGGGTTTTTGAAAAAGGGAAAAAAGACAATGTAATTGAGAAAATTGCACGTGACGGAAAGACTTATTTCAATATCACAAACTATGAAAAACTACACGAATTATTCGGACAGCTTTTGAAAGAAACACAAAGAATTAAGTCAGAAGGTGATTTTGCTGCAGGAAAAGCATTGGTTGAAAACTACGGAGTGAAAGTGGACCAAAAACTGCACAAAGAAATTTTGGAAAGAAACAAACAGTTCAAATCAGCGCCTTACAGCGGATTTGTAAATCCTGTGATTGTTCCAAAAACCAATGATAAAGGAGAAATTACTTCTTTTGAAATTACGCAGCCGAAAACTTTCGCTGAGCAGATGTTGTATTATTCTAAGACTTATGGCTTCTTGCCTGAAGAGAATTAGAAACACAGATTTCACAGATTTTTATTTGTTGCAATTTGTTTGATTAAAAAAGAAAACGCCTTGAGAAATCGAGGCGTTTTTTTATGGCTTAAGCTAGGAATTATAAAATTCTCACGAATGTGAATTCGTTTAATTAGTGGCAAAAAAATTAATGCTTCATGAATACTTTAATTATAAACAGCAATCCGATAAAAATTAAAAATCCTGCTAAAACCCAAAGGCTTCCTTTATAAAAAACTCGGTGAAGTTTCAGGTCTTTTTTATACGTGAAAATCATTGCGATGACAAAAGCGACTATAAAAATTCCAGCGAAAGCTAGCTGACCTTGTGAAAACATAGTTTATAAATTTTATGCAAAAGTAATTATTTGAATCCAAAAGTGAGTATTTTGCACCATCATTTAATTTAAGAAATTATGCAGAAACAATTGGACGCAGTAAAAGAATTCCACCAAGCTTTTGGAATTGGATATAGTGAAATTCCGCGAGGCGATTTAGGCGAAAGCAAGAATATCCTTCGTTATAATTTGATGAAGGAAGAAAATGAAGAATATCTCGAAGCTGTTCAAAATGATGATAAAGTAGAAATTGCCGACGCTTTGGGCGATATGCTTTATATTTTATGCGGGACAATTATAGAACACGGACTGCAGCATAAAATTGAGGAAGTTTTTGACGAAATACAAAGAAGCAATATGAGCAAATTGGGCGAAGACGGAAAGCCAATTTACCGCGAAGACGGAAAAGTCATGAAAGGGCCGAATTATTTCAAGCCTGATTTTTCTGTGATTTTGAAATAGCTTTACCGCAGCTTCACAGACTAAAGAAATATGCCACAGATTAAAAAGATTTCCATGGATTTCTTCAAACTAAAGAATCTATTTTAATCCTTTTAATCTGTGGCAAAAAAAAATCCCGAAAAATTACTTTAGGGATTTTCTATTTATAGAGTTTTAAATTATAAGTCAGAAATCTTAAACCTTAACCGTCCAGCCAAAAGTATCTTCTTCTAATTTATATTGAATGTTCGTCAATTTGTCTTTCAATTGCAAGGCGATAGAATTTTCCAATTTTGGAAGTTCATAATATTCATTCTGATAAGAAAAACCTACAATTGGGTTAATAACTGCTGCGGTTCCTGCACCAAAAATTTCTTTTAGAGTTCCACTTTTTGCCGCTTCGACAAGTTCCCAAACTAATACCGAGCGCACTTGAATATCGATTCCTTCTCTTTCCGCTAAAGCGATAATGCTTTTTCTGGTAACGCCGTCCAAGATTCTCTCGCTTGTAGGTGCTGTATATAAAGTGTCGTTGATTCTGAAGAAGACGTTCATTGTTCCGGCTTCTTCTAATTTTGTATGTGTGGCGTCATCCGTCCAGATAATTTGCTGGAAACCTTTGTCGTTCGCTAATTTCGTAGGATAAAACTGCGCAGAATAATTTCCTGCCGCCTTTGCCGCACCAATTCCTCCGTTTGCCGCTCGACTGAAATGTTCAGCGATAATCACTTTCACTTCTCCTGAATAATAGGACTTTGCAGGCGAAAGGATAATCATAAAACGGTATTGCGAAGATGGCGCCGCGATAACGCCAGTTCCAATGGCAATCATAAACGGACGAATATATAAGGTGTTTCCTTTTCCTTTTCGAACCCATTCTTTCTCAATTTTCAAGATTTCGTGCAAGCCTCCTAAAAATATATCTTCAGGAACTTCAGGCATCGCCATTCTTTTTGCGGAAGCATTAAATCTTCTGAAATTTTCATCAGGCCTGAAAAGCCAAACATCATCGCTTTCGTCTTTGTAAGCTTTCATTCCTTCAAAAATTGCTTGACCATAGTGAAAAACTTTAGCAGAAGGATCTAATAAAAAAGGTTCGTAAGGTTTAATTGTAGGTTTTTGCCATTTTCCATCTTTAAAATCGCACATAAGCATGTGGTCTGTAAAAATATTTCCAAAGGCAAGGTTTTCAAAATCGATTTCATTGATTTTTGAAGAAGTAGCTCTTACTATATCGATTTCGTTTGGATTGTTAATGTCCATTTAGTTGTGGTTAAAGTTGTTTAAAATATTGATAATCAGTATTTTGTTTTAAAAAATTGGTTGACAGCTATCAATCATGCTCGATTTGGCTAAATTAATAAAAAAAGGAAAGTTTTTCCATTAAAAATAAATATCTTTCCCTTGTTGGCGTCATTTTTCTGCTATTGGTTTTTTCTGGCAATAATTTTTGAGATTTTGGCAATGAAATGTAAAATTTAATGCGCCAGACTTTTTATTTTAATTAAAGTACCTATTTTTGCAGGAGATAATTTAAAATTTAATCAAAATTATGAAAAACATATTCGTCTTAGCATGTTCTGTTTTGGTAATGGCAAGTTGTGCTGACAAAAATAAAACGGATGCAGTTGAAGAAACAACAATTGAAACTTCAGCAGATTCAATTCCAAAAACAGAAGCTGACACCGTTTTTTCTGTGGATGCAAATTCTCAAGAAGCCGTAAAAGTTGATGCTGTCGCAACTGATGAAAAGCAAGCGGAAGCTAAAAAGACTATCGAAGTCGTTCCAGCAAAGGAAGTGAAAGTGGAATATGCTTCTTTTGGAAGTAAAATTTTGGCTGAAAAAGCTTTGACAAAAGACCAAATGCTAGCAAAATATAAGAATTTGAAAAAAGGAGATACGATTGCAGTAAAATTCAAATCTAAAATCAATTCTGTCTGCAAGAAAAAAGGATGCTGGATGCGCATGGATTTGGCAGACAATACTGAATCTTTCGTGCGTTTTAAAGACTACGGATTTTTTGTTCCTTTAAATGCTGATAATTCTGAGGCAATCGTTAGCGGAAGAGCTTTTGTTGATGAAATTTCTGTAGCAGAATTACAGCATTATGCGAAAGACGGAGGAAAATCGCAGGCAGAAATCGACAAAATTACGCAACCAAAAATAACGTATGCTTTTCAAGCTGACGGCGTCTTAATCAGTAAATAATGAAGCAATTTTTTATAGTTCTTTTCACAATTTTATTGCTTTCTAGTTGTAATAAACAGGAAGAAAAGAAGCCTGTTGCCAAAAAGGAAGTTCCTGCAAAAACAGAATCGAAAGAATTTGAAATGTATGAAATGTCAGAAATGGCGGCTTTGATGGAACAGATGTATGTGGACAACCAGCGTCTGAAAGAGCGCATAAAGAATGGCGACACGATTGGAAAATTTCCTTCGCACTTTTTAGAAATCCACAAATCGTCCATGACGGATGAAAGTGAAAACGATGCTTTTTTTAAGAAACAAGCCGAAATTTTTATCAATTCGCAGAAGCTGATTTATGAAGATCCGAAGAATGCCAAAGAACATTTCAATGCAGGAGTTTCGGCTTGCGTAGCTTGCCATCAGGTAAAATGTGCAGGACCAATTCCAAGGATTAAAAAACTTTTTATAGAATAATTGCTGTAAATGAAAAGAGAAATTATTCAGACCAAAGACGGTTCGACGTCGATTTTATTGCCGGACTGGAATGAAACCTATCATTCAAAATTCGGTGCGATTCAAGAAGCAAAACACGTATTTATACAAAACGGACTTTCCTTATTTGAAGGGAAGTCCGTTTCAATTTTGGAGATTGGTTTTGGAACCGGATTGAACGCTTTTATCACTTATTTAGAAGCTAAAAATGCCAATCAAAACATTGATTATACAGGAGTTGAAGCTTATCCGGTTTCTGAGGAAGACGCTTTGAAAATGAACTACGTTTCTGAATTGGAAGCTAAATCATACGAAGAAATCTTTCTGAAAATGCACGAATCTGATTGGAATGAAAAGATGATTTTAGATCCAAATTTCACTTTGGAGAAACAAAACAAAAAGTTCCAGGAAATTGCTGATGAAGAAAAATATGACCTGATTTATTTCGATGCTTTCGGATTCAGAGTCCAGCCAGAATTATGGTCGTTGGAAATTTTCAAGATTATGTTCAAAGCTTTAAAGCCAAACGGTGTTTTAGTGACTTATGCGTGCCGAAGTTCTATCAAAAATGCCATGAAAGAATCTGGATTTGAAGTAGAAAAATTAAACGGCCCGCCTGGAAAGCGTGAAATGCTGAGAGCTAGAAAAGTATAGTTTTTAAATCATTAGCAGAGATGTTAATTTTCATCTGAATTAAATGTTATTAACGTTTTTTTATGAAAACCAATCAATTAATTGACTAATTTTACTAAACGTTCTTACAACAATTAACCTCCAAAATTTAATTTATCACTATGACAAGACCAATGTTTGCTTTTACAAAATCTATCCTTGAAAGAGTGAGTTTCGATCCTTTATTATTTTGTAAAGAGTTAGAGAAAGCAATTAGAAGTTTGCTTCCGTATGAAATCGAGCAATTGACAGAATGGCTTTTAAGCTACACAGTCGAAAAACCAGAATTAAAACAATGTTTATTAATAGTCAACAAATAAAAAAAGAAGGAGCCTAAATAGCTCCTTTTTTCTTTTTTGGTTAACACAGATTTTCACAGATTTTTTTTTAAATCAAGATTATCAATTAAACACGAATTTCACGAATTTACACAAAACAATTAGTGCAAATTCGTGAAATTCGTGTTTTATAAATTAGCTACAACACGAAGTGAATTTTTAAAATTTGTGTTGTAATTAATTACGATTTTTTAGAAAGTGGACTAATAATTTGAACATTCTGAAAAACAATCGCGCCTTTTACAACTCCGGCGATAACCTGCCTCAGCGCATCGATAATATGAATTTTAAGTTCGCTTTTTGGAAAGATCAAGCTAACTTCTCTCGATGGTTTCGGGTCTTTAAACTGTCTTAATTTCAATTTGTCTTTTTCCCTTAAATCTAAAGTATGCAAGTAGGGAAGAAGCGTCGTTCCTAAACCTTCGTCGGCCAATTTTATCAAAGTCTCAAAACTGCCACTTTCAATCTGAAAAGAAGAAGCGTCAGAACTGTTGATATTTCTGCAAAGATTTAAAATTCCATCGCGGAAACAATGTCCGTCTTGAAGTAGTAGTAAATTATCCACGTCAATATCTTCCACCTCAATTTCTTCCTTCTGGAAACTGCTGTGATTTTCTGGAAAATAAGCTACAAAAGGTTCGTAATATAAAACAATTTCCTTGATCTTTTCATCTTCTAACGGCGTTGCCGCAATCGCCGCATCTAAATGGCCATTCTTTAATCTTGTAATTATTTCTTCGGTATTGTGTTCTTCGATAATCAATTTTATCTTTGGATATTTTTTGATGAAATTATTCAAAAACATTGGTAAAAGCGTCGGCATGATTGTCGGGATAATTCCTAGTTTAAATTCACCGCCTACAAAACCTTTCTGCTGGTCAACGATATCTTGAATTCTATCAGATTCATTGACAATGTTCTTGGCTTGCGTCACAATTTTCTGTCCGATTTCTGTCAATTGAATCGGCTTTTTGCTTCTGTCGAAAATTAAAATTCCAAGTTCATCTTCCAGCTTTTGAATCTGCATGCTCAAGGTTGGTTGGGTGACGAAACATTTTTCTGCAGCAAGTGTAAAATTTTTATTTTCGGCCACCGCCAAAACATAATATAATTGCGTGATAGTCATTGTAATAGTATTTTGTGATGCAAATATAGAAAATTATAAGATTTATTTATGATTTAAAACCTCTTAAATTTGTAACTTTAGTCTCAGAAATATTAAAATACCAAAAAGATGAAAACGAACATTTTAGGATTGCCAATAAAAGAAACAGAAGAAATTGCAAACGACTTAAACATATTATTATCTAGTTTTCAAGTTTACTACCAGAATTTAAGAGGAATTCATTGGAACATCCGTGGAAAACGCTTTTTTGATTTACATGTAAAATTTGAAGAATTGTACAATGATGCCCAATTGAAAATCGATTTGATTGCAGAAAGAGTCTTGACAATTGGCGGAAAACCACTGCATACTTTTCAAGATTATATTGAAAATAATAAGATTAAAGTCGGAAAAAATATTTCTGTTGATGAAGAAGCAGTTCATTTGATTGTTACTTCGCTTTCAGAATTATTAAAAATCGAAAGAGGTATTCTGAATAAAACAGACGAGGCAAATGACGAAGGAACAAACTCATTGATGAGCGATTTTATTAAAGAACAAGAAAAAACAATCTGGATGATGCAGGCTTGGCTTGAAGAAAAGATATAAGGTTGGTTAGAATCCGGGGATTTTAAAGTCTCCATTTTAAGAAAAAATGCAGTGATTGCTTAATATAATCATTGCATTTTTTTTTGATGTTAAAATTTGATTAAATTTATTTATATCTCTTTTAAATAAACACTTTTATAACTATTTTCGCCACTATGAAATTTGCGGTAAAAATAGTTTTATTAATGTTTTTGACTTTCATTGTCACGCCTACGGTTGTAAGCCTGATAAAGGAAGACATTGATACTTCTATGGTTTACAGTATGTCAGAAGAGGAACAGCACACCAATTGCTGTAAAGAATTAAAAGCAGAATTTAAGATTGCTGATTATTTGACTTTCTCAAATTATAAGGCAAGTTCTTCTAGCTTGATCATTTCCCAACATACTTTGAAGTACGATAATGCGTCTTCAGCTATTTTTTCTCCACCGCCTGAACAGGTTTAATACATTATTTAAGTCTTGTAAATTCAAGATTTGGGCTTGTGTTGTGTAATGCTTGCTCCACTATTTGTATTAATTTTTTCAGGAATCATGACAAAAAAAATAAATCTTTTTGCCAACCTTAAATCTGATTTTCCATCGGGTTTAGTGGTTTTTTTGGTGGCGCTTCCATTGTGTTTGGGAATAGCTTTAGCTTCTGGCGCACCGCCTTTGGCTGGTATTATTTCCGGAATTGTGGGCGGCATCGTGGTGGGATCGCTCAGCGGTTCTCATATCAGCGTTTCGGGTCCTGCGGCGGGATTGACAGCAATCGTTTTAACCGCAATTACTGACCTTAAAGCGTTCGATATCTTTCTTACTGCGGGTTTAATTGCAGGAATTATCCAATTAATTCTCGGTTTTGTAAAAGCCGGAAGTATTTCTAATTATTTTCCGACCAATGTCATCGAAGGAATGCTTGCGGGTATTGGCGTAATCATTATTTTAAAACAAATTCCGCATGCTGTTGGCTATGATTCTGATTTTGAAGGTGACGAAGCGTTCGCTGAAAAAGGAGGCAATGCTTGGGATTCTATTTTAGATTCCTTCAATCACGTGCAAGTCGGGGCCATCATAATCACGCTGATTTCAATTGCGATTCTTATTTCTTGGAATGAAATTGCCTTCTTAAAAAGATTGAAATTAATTCCAGGCGCTTTAGTGGCCGTGATTGTAGGCGTTCTTTTGAATCAATTTTTTATCACTTCGGGAAGTGATTTTGCTATAAAAAGTGAGCATCTTGTCAATCTTCCTGTGCCACAGACTTGGGATGAATTCAAAAATATCATCGTTACGCCTAATTTTTCTGGATTTTTGAATGTAAAAGTATGGACAATCGGTGCGACAATTGCCGTCGTGGCTTCCATTGAAACTTTATTGTGCATTGAAGCTTCTGACAGGATGGATGTTCAAAAAAGATATACCAATACCAATACCGAATTAAAAGCACAAGGAATTGGTAATATTTTAAGTTCTTTAATTGGCGGATTGCCAATGACTTCTGTGGTTGTGCGTTCTTCAGCAAATGCAAATGCGGGCGCAAAAACAAAAATGTCGGCGATTATTCACGGCGTTTTATTGCTGATCAGCGTGCTCTCGATTCCGTTTCTTTTGAATAAGATTCCGTTGGCGACTTTGGCTGCGGTGTTGCTTTTGGTCGGATATAAATTGGCTAGACCTGCAGTAATTATGCATTTTTGGCACAAAGGAAAATATCAATTCGTACCTTTCATCGCAACTTTGCTGGCTGTAGTTTTTACAGATTTATTAAAAGGAGTAGCGCTTGGAATAATCATCAGCATTTTATTCATCTTAAGAGGAAACTTGAAAAGAGCTTACCGATTTAGAAAAGAGAAATTTGAAGACGGAGATGTGATCAGAATTGATTTGGCGCAGGAAGTTTCTTTCTTGAATAAAGCGGCAATCAAGACGACTTTGTCTGAAATTCCAGAAAATTCTAGAGTGGTAATCAATGCTTCAGACACCGTTTATATTGCGCACGACGTTTTAGATTTGATCCACGAATTTGCGACAATACGCGCTTCCGAAGAAAATATAAAAGTAAAATTAAAAGGTTTCAAAAAAGCCTATGAACTCGACGATATCGAAGATAATGGAAACCACGTTTTCTTTGAAAATTATGAAGAGTCAAGATTAAGAAAACAAAGCAAGCTAGACTATGATAAATGTGTGGCCATGCTTGAAGACAAAAGAAATAATAAAGAATCGGATTATACGATTTAATCCAAAAACTAAAACTTAAAAAAATGAGCGATTTTTATAAAAAAATTATAGACGGAAACAAAAATTGGGTAAAATCAAAAATAGATTCAGACCCGCAATATTTTGAAAGATTGGCAGAAGGACAAGCGCCACCACTTTTATGGATTGGATGTTCAGACAGCCGAGTTCCTGCAAATGAGGTAATTGGCGCACAGCCAGGAGAGGTTTTTGTGCATAGAAATATTGCAAATATGGTCATCCATTCTGATATGAACATGTTGAGCGTACTTGATTATGCAGTTAATGTTTTAAAAGTAGAGCACGTGATTGTGTGCGGCCATTATGGTTGCGGTGGTGTAAAAGCCGCAATGGGAAATTCTTCTATCGGATTGATTGACAACTGGATTCGCCATATCAAAGACGTTTACAGACACCACCATAATTATTTGAACTCAATCATTGATGAAAAAGACAGATTTGATGCTTTCGTAGAATTGAACGTGAAAGAAAATGTGCTTGATTTGGCCAAAACTTCAATCGTTCAAAATGCTTGGAAAAACGGCCAGGATTTGCACCTTCACGGTTGGGTTTACCGATTGAATAACGGTCTTGTCAAAGATCTTGACGTGAATCTTTCTAATAACGAAGATTTAGACACCGTTTACCAATTGAAATTCTAAAACAAAGAAAAGCCTCTTGATTCAAGAGGCTTTTTTTATTCTGTTTCTATTTCTAGGTTTTCATTAAAGGTGGAAGGAAGTAATTTAGGTATAAATTTAATCAGAATCGGAAGCAGTAAACTTCCGCCAGGCAAGAGAAAAATGGTCAGCGACGGAATCGTTTTGCAGATTTCTAAAAGCTGTTTTTTCATCTTTTTCTTCTCTTTCGCATCTAAACTTCGGTGTGTGGAATGCGTTAATAAAAGTACTAAATCACCATTGTTTGCTAGTTCTTTAGCCAATCTTGATTTATTTCTTGTAATCAAAACCTTTACATTTTGAGTCGTCTGCTCATAAAAATGCTTCACCGGATTTGAATAATTAAAATAAGGGATCTGTTTTTTATATGTGTCAATAAATTCAT
>Ga0247817_10000058_pt1 | contig 118752 bp, 86 predicted proteins | sample UWRJL212509R1_FD_178010 | JGI IMG/M metagenome (GOLD analysis project Ga0247817, IMG submission 178010) | Plant litter microbial communities from Arlington Agricultural Research Station in Wisconsin, United States - UWRJ-L212-509R-1 | ecosystem: Environmental > Terrestrial > Plant litter >... | reverse complement strand
ACATCAGCGCTTATTACATCGCCTTCTTCAACTTGAGATACTATTCCGATATAGATTGCAGGATGGAATTCGAAAACTGCTTTTTCTCCAGGCGCAAGGCTCGCTTCTGTAGCAAGAAGCCTGCCATCTCTGTAGCAGTTCGCATTGATTGCGCCCTGATCCAGATTGTTTCTCACTTCAATTCCAGTGGAGGATGCAGCAGCAGTGGCTGAAACTTCTAGAAGTTCTCCAGATGTGCTGCGCACCATGTCAAAAGCGAGTCCCCCAGACCCTGTCAACTGCGGTGTGTAGTTGCCATAAGCATCGCCTGCAGCTACCATGAGGTCTGACGAATATTGAAAAGGGTGGTTCTCCATGGGACCGCAGTTTTCAATTACTTTCCATGCAATTGCATTTTCTGCGGAACCTTCCGCGGCATTTTTTTGAAAGATTACGACGCTGTTGTTGCTTATGTCGCTTGACTTGTTGACGAAGTTTAACTTTATTTTATTCATAATTTTATTTTATCTATTTTGAGGATTGTCCATGATCCCGCATCTATTACATTTTTAGAGGTAAACTCACCGATAGCGCGGATTTGCAATCCGTGCCCACAGTCAAAATCGATTTATTTTGTCAACATAAATCCGCTAATTAACTAATCTCCCTACTTCTTCATAATCTCCCTCACTTCCTCAAAACTTTTTTCCATGACCCATCGTCTACAGTCATAAACTCTTGATGAGACTCTAATTTGCACTTTTAGCGCATGATTTTAAGGATGGAGTGGTAGCGCGGAAACCCACTCATGACTGGTTAAAAATCTGGGTGGAATAGTAGGGCAGGCCGCTGCTGGTGCAAACTTTATGCTTGTGCCAGCACCGGCTCATTATTATTGTAGCAAATAGCTACTTCTCCTGTCAATTGCAAGACTGGAAAGGCATTCTTAAATGCATCGCAGTGCCTACTCTTTGATAAATTTAAAAGTCTTTGTTTGGCTGTCATTAAATAGCTTTACGCTATAAACACCAGGTGCAAAATTAGAAACGTCGATAGTTGCTTCTGAGCCCAAATCTTGGCTTGCATAGACTTCTTGGCCCAAAAGATTATAAACCTGCATGCTGCCGATTGCTGATTTATAAGCTACAGTCAGTGAGTTTTTTGCAGGAACAGGATAAATGGATAGCGACTTGGCATCAAAAGTAGGCGTACTCAGGCCGCCAACATTCAGATTAAAATCCAAGGCTTGGCCAAATCCTGGAAAAGCACCAAATCCAAAAGCATCGAAAGAGATTGCGCAAGGATTAATTATGGCAACAGATTCGTCATCGGTATAAATTTTGGTAATTCTTACGCGCGTTGTACCGATAGTGGCCGTTGCGGGTACGGTAATCTGCATTTCCACAAATACGCCATCGCTTCCGTTTGAATTTGTAAGATTTCCTAGTTCATAAATCTCTCCCGAATCGTCTAAGACGCCATTATTATTCCAATCAATAAACGCTACAATGCTGGTGTCAAAATCACCATACGTATTTCCATAGACCTTAAGCGAATAAGGCTGTCCCGGAATTACAGGTGCGAGCGTTGCCGTGAAATCAACCAGCGGATCTGTGCCATTTGTATTGGTAATTGCCACACCATTGAAATTGACAGCAGTAATTTCTTCAACCGAAACCTCATCGGCATCGCTAATTGTACAATAAGGAGCCGGAAAACTTTGCGCATTTAAAGCAGTTGTAAAAAGGGCAAAGAGAAATGTAATTTTTTTCATAATACTGATATTGGTTAGTAATACAATTTACGATAGTTGAATTACAAACAATCACTATTTGTAATAATTTAACTATATTTATAAGAGCAAATGAAGGGAGGTTTGTTGCTATTTTGTCATTACATGAATAGTTTAAACTGGCAAGCTAAATTTTTTTGCAATAGCGTATTTATCCTAATGGCTGTTCCTTATTTTTGCAAATTATCTGACTTTTATGAATACTACATTTTCCAACCGCAAGCATATTGAATTGGTTTCAACTTTTTCTGATCTTATGGCTGCTGTCATGCACGGGCATACAAATGCAATTTGCTGGCATCGAAAATTAGAAGGTGATTTTGAAGAAATTGTTTCAAAACTAAAAGCGGGTGAGACTATTACAGAAGTTTCTGCTGAGGACCTGCTAGCGCTTCAACTCTCTGAAAGCGGTCATGTGGCAAGGGAAATTATTTTAAGCGACCTGCAATTGTTAAGTGATGCCGGAGCTTCTCCGTCACTGAATTTAATAAAAAATTACGAACGCGATGTGGAGTTGGGCTTCATTTCAACCGACGTTTATTCTTACCATGTTGATCGTTCACCCATCGGCACTGATACATTTCTATGCACTTATCACGGACCTGCGAGTGATATATTGCCAAACGAAGATGCGATACAAAAAATCAAGATTCCTGAAATTCGCGAGAAGCTTAGAGCACTGCATGATGGGGGTGATGATGAATTTGAACTTTTTTTGGAGGAAAATTATTTTGACCTGCATTACCAGCCTAAATTGAATGCTACGCCAATAAATTTAGAAACTGGCCATTTGTGGAGATTGGCAGTTGACCATCCTGGACAGAAGGTTTTGCCTTGCATACATCGTGCTCCAGTGGAAAACAAGGACGAATACCGACTGCTTCTTATTTGCTAATGGTGAATTTTAAACCGATTGTAATTATTTCTAATAAAGGTGGAATATCTTCAAGACGAGCGTTTTCAATTGTAAGGCAGAAAAATCCCAGCCGAGTTAAAATAAATCTTTCATCCGTATTTAATAGAAAGATAACTAAAAGAAATAATGCGCCAAATGCTTTAAAACAAGTATTTATACGGGTTCTTTTAGAAGAGAAAATCTGTAATTTGGCACCAATAATTTACTCTAAATAATTGTTAAGACATTAGGTGAAGCATTGTGATAAGTACTTTTCCCTAACGGAGCCTCATCGACCAATTCAGAGAACACCATTTTCGAGCTATTTCTATTTTTAATTTTAACTGTAATAATTATGAGTACACGGAAAACCCCAGGCGTATATGTCGTTGAAAATAATGCGTTTCCTAACTCGGTAATTGAAGTAGCGACAGCCGTACCGGCTTTTATTGGCTATACCAAAATTGCCCAGGATGGAGAAAAATCACTGCATAAAAAGCCTTGGAGAATAAGCTCGCTGGCTGAGTTCATGGAGTATTTCGGCGGTGAGCCCGATTCGATATTCAGTTTTACTGAAACGACTGATAAAGCGCTAAAAAATACAAGCACGCTTATCGCTTTAAATGGCGATACTTCTAAATTTTACAGCGTTTCACGTAAAGACAGCTTCAATCTCTACTATAACATGAAACTTTTCTTTGCTAATGGCGGCGAATCTTGTTATATAGTATCTGTAGGAAGCTATGCTGATGATTTTAGCGAGGATGCACTTGCTGGCGGAATTGACATCCTTTCAAAAGAGCGGGAACCTACTATGGTCGTTGTACCTGAGGCTGTCAATACAGCTACTGCACAAGCCTGTTATGATATCCAGACCGCTGTAGTAAAACATTGCGGACAAAATAAGAACAGAATAGCCATATTAGATGTTTATAACGGAAACAAAGCAAGAACGGATACTGCTGCGGGTGATGTGGTCGCCAAATTCAGGGAGCAGATAGGTACAGAATTCCTTAATTACGCGGCAGCATATTATCCTTGGCTAAATACTTCTGTGGTTTCAGAAAGTGAGATAACCTTCAGAAATATTGATGAAGAGAATCTTGGCGATTTTAAAACGGTATTAAAATCACATTCGCCAAACCTAGCTGTCTATATAGATGCCATCGGCGCAAGCACTGATAAAAAGCTGCTTGATACTGCTCATAAAGTGCTTTGCGACCAATGTCCGTTTTATGCTGCTATAATCAAAGAAATGTTGCATCAGGTTAACCTATTTCCACCTTCTGCTGCAATGGCGGGTATTTTTACGCAGACAGACCAAACTAAAGGAGTATGGAAAGCTCCGGCGAATACAGGTCTCGCAAATGTGATAAGCACTTCGGTAAACATTTCGCATACAGACCAGGAAGATCTTAATGTTCCGATGGATGGCAAAGCAATAAATGCTATCCGCTACTTTACTGGAGAAGGCATAAAAGTATGGGGAGCAAGAACCCTTGACGGAAACTCAGCTGACTGGCGGTATATCAGCGTGCGCCGTACAATGATAATGCTCGAGGAATCTATTAAAAATGTTGCCAGAGCTTTTGTCTTTGAGCCAAACGTAGCAAATACATGGGTAATTGTACGAAGTACGATAAGCAATTTCCTTAACGGTATATGGAAACGGGGTGGCTTGGCCGGTGCTGTTCCTGAAGATGCTTACAGTGTGCATATTGGCCTTGGCAATACCATGACACCAGATGATATTTTGGAAGGTATTATGAGAATCACTGTCTTGGTTGCAGTATCGCGTCCGGCAGAATACATCGAAATCACTTTCATGCAGCAAATGCAAAAAAGCTAATTAATAAAATACAAATATTAAAAATTAAGATTGAGTTAGAATAAGAAAATTTACTGCCGTTTCCAAAGTTTGGCTTTAACATAAGCATTTTGCAAATCATTGGCATAATTGAAATAAAAAAGCACAGATAGTTCTGTGCTTTTCCTTTATTTAATCTGTTTTTTATTTACTGTTTTGCCAATCGCTGCGTTACAACCTGTCCTTCAGCATTAGTCACCTTTACTACATAAATGCCATTTGGCAAATCTGAAATATTGATGCTGCTGTCGAAATCTCTGGAAATTTCTTTTACAAGCGCACATTTGATGTCATAAATCCTTATCATTGTCACCGTTCCAACATTTTTAACTTTAAAAGCATCATTTACCGGATTAGGATAGACTGTAATAAGGTTTGCATGATTTTCAAAGTCACTAACTCCCAGATTCGTAGCATTGTTAAGATATACCTTCCAATATTTTTGATTTCCGTTCTTAAAAACATCATAAACGCTTTCGGTCGCCTCGTTTTCAGTATCGAGAAAATCAGGCTTAAAATCACCATTCATGTCAATGACAGTATGGTAATCATAGGCCAACCTATAATCAGAGTTGTCGCTCGAGATCGGAATATTCCATTGCGTGGCCGATGCTGCAAACCCTGAACCATTATTCAAATAAACTTTCCAATATTTCTGGCTTCCATTTAAAAATACATCATAAACGCTTTCCGTAGCTTGGTTTTCAGTATCGACGAAATCAGGCTTGCGGTCACCATCCATGTCAATAACTGTATGGTAATCATGGGCCAATCTGTAATCAGAATTATCGCTTGTGATTGGAATATTCCATTGGGTGGCAGTTGCGCTGAATCCCGATCCTGTGTTGAGGTACACTTTCCAATATTTCTGGCTTCCGTTCATAAAAACATCATAAACGCTTTCGGTCGCTTGATTTTCAGTATCCACAAAATCAGGCTTGCCGTCACCATCCATATCGATCACGGTATGGTAGTCATAAGATAACCTATAATCTGAATTATCCGTTGAAATTGGAATATTCCATTGTATCGCTACGGCATCAAATCCTGATCCGTTGTTCAAATAAACTTTCCAATACTTTTGGTTGCCGTTCATGAAAACATCATAAACGCTTTCGGTAGCCTGGTTTTCGGTATCTACAAAATCAGGCTTTCCGTCGCCATTCATGTCAATAACGGTGTGGTAATCCCACGACAGTCGGTGGTCAGATGAATCACTTACAATCGGAATATTCCACTGTGTCGGCGTCGGGCTGAATCCTGAACCAGTGTTGAGGTACACTCTCCAATATTTCTGGCTTCCGTTCATAAAAACATCATAAACGCTTTCGGTCGCTTGGTTTTCAGTATCCACAAAATCAGGCTTGCCGTCGCCGTTGATATCGATAACGGTATGATAATCCCATGACATGCGGTAGTCTGAATTGTCTGTGTTGATCGGAATATTCCATTGTATGGCAGTCGCGCTGAAAGAAGTACCGTTGCCCAGATAAACCTTCCAATATTTCTGGCTTCCGTTCATAAATACATCATAAATGCTTTCTGTCGCTTCGTTTTCGGTATCGACGAGGTCAATTTTTCCATCGCCGTTAATATCAATGAGCTGGTGGTAATCCCATGAAGCGCGGTAGTCTGAATTGTCAGTAACTATTGGAATGTTCCATTGCAGTGCCGGACTTGTAAATCCTTGAGCTTTGATGTTGCTTGTTGAGCCGATAAGCGCAAATATAGCAAGTAAAATTTTTTTCATGTTTTTGATTTAGAATAGCCAGATCCCAAATGAAATTTTATTTAGGATCTGACTTTGTAGGAATTACTTTTTGATCACTTTTAAGGTCTTGGTTGCTTCACCCGTATTTACTTTTACGATGTAAGTGCCTTGAGATAAATGAGAAACATCGATACTGGCTTCATTGCTCTTGATTGACTTGTCCAACATTTCCTGCCCTAATAAATTATAGATTGCTACTGATTTTATTTCTTGACCAAAAGAGATACTCAAAATATCATGTACCGGATTTGGATAGAGCTTCAATTGGTTGGCATCGGCCACATTAAAATCTGAAACATTTAAAACACTTGTGTAGCACGCCACATTTGCAGGTACATATTCTCCATTTGTAGTTCCGTTTCCTAATTCTCCGTGAATATTTGAGCCCCAACCCCAAAGTGAATTTTCAGTTTTTGTGGCTGCGCTGTCATTAAATCCTGCCATTACAGCTTCCCAATTAGTAGCGGTTCCTGCCTGAACTGGCGTATAATAGTTTGAAGAATTTCCATTGCCTATTGCGCCCCAGTGGTTATAACCCCATCCCCAAAGCGTTCCATCAGTTTTTACGGCCATGGTATGCCAGTAGCCCGCGCTTGCGTTTTTCCAGTTGGTTGCTGTTCCTAATTGCGTTGGGATATTTCGATGGTTTGTATCATTCAGACCTAACTGTGCCGAGGTATTTTGTCCCCAAACCCAAAGTGTTCCGTTTGATTTTTTGGCAACGCTGTGAAAATATCCAGCAGAGATCTGTTGCCAGTTGGTGTCAGTTCCAATCTGAAAAGGCTCGTCGCGGTTCGAACCAACGACATCACCCAGTTGTCCGAAGTTATTTCTTCCCCAACCCCAAAGCGTTCCGTTGTTTTTAATCGCAAGCGTAAAGTCCATACCTGCTTCTAAAGTAAGCCAGTTAGTATCTGTTCCGATGCGAACCGGTGTATTTTCATTTGTATAAGTAGCATTCCCGAGCTGATTGTAATTGTTTCTTCCCCAACCCCAAAGGCTGCCATCTGATTTTATTGCAAAAGTAAAATCGAACCCAGCGGCTACTTTTACCCAATTGTTGGCAGTTCCGATGCGTATCGGCGTAGATTTATTAGCAGTAGTTCCGTCACCCAATTGTCCGTAGTTATTGCGTCCCCAAGTCCAAAGTGAACCGTCGCTTTTAATTGCGATTGCGTGCTCGCCACCTGCAGCGTAAGTAAGCCAAGTACCAGTCCCGATTTGCTTCGGTAAATACACATCGGCAGTGGTGCCGTTGGCAAGCTGACCGTAGTTGTTTTGTCCCCATGCCCAAAGAGAATTGTCGGTTTTTTGGGCTAAAGTGTAATATTCGCCACCAGTTACATTTTTCCAGCAAGAAGCAGGAACGAAAATGCTTGCAGGACATGCGATGCTTATTAAGGTACTTGAATCAGTCAAACCGTTATTCCCGAATTGTCCGTTGCCATTATCACCAGCGCCCCAAAGTTTGCCTTCGCTATTTTTTGCCAGGGTCACAGTTTCACCACCATCGATTCCCTGCCAGTTGGTAGCTGTGCCGATTTGTGTAGGCACTGTTCTGTTTGTTGTGGTGCCGTCACCTAATTGTCCGTCGTTGTTTCTTCCCCAAGCCCAGAGTGTTCCGTCTGTTTTTATGGCAAGCGTATGCGCATTTCCTGTAGCAATGGTTTGCCAGTTTGTAGCCGTTCCGACTTGTGTCGGTACCAATACGTTAGTGGTATTTCCGTTACCCAATTGACCATATTGATTGCGTCCCCAAGTCCAGATTGTGCCATTGGTCTGTCTGGCAATAGTGTGTCCGTTAGCGGAGGCAACACTTTGCCAGTTGGTAGCCGTTCCAATCTGAACCGGCGTGTTTCTAGATACTGTATTTCCATTTCCTAATTCACCATAAGTATTCGTGCCCCAGGCCCACAATGTACCGTTTGTTTTAACAGCAATTGTAAAGCCATAGCCAGCCACGGCGCTTTGCCAGTTGGTAGCGCTTCCGATCTGAACCGGCGCATCTCTCTCTGTATTGTCTCCAAGGCCCAGCTCTCCGTAGTAATTTTCACCCCATCCCCAAAGCGTTCCATTTGATTTTACGGCTACACTGTGATTATAACCTGCACTTATGGTGCTCCAGTTGTTAGCGGTTCCGATCTGCGTAGGTGTGTTCCTCGCAATCCCCGTTCCATCGCCAAGTTGGCCATAGTAATTGCTTCCCCAAGCCCAGATTGTTCCATCGGCTTTTTTTGCAATCGTATGTTCATCACCAGCAGAAATTGCTTGCCAGTTGTTGGCCGTTCCAATTTGTATCGGCAGTGGTGCCCAAGAATCATTGGTGCCGCTGCCCAATTGGTAGGTGTCATTCCAACCCCAAGTCCAAAGTGTACCATTATTTGCAATTGCGGCAGTATGCTTGCCACCAGTGGTAACGATTTGCCAGCACTGTTGCGCCGAGATTTGCCAACAAAGGGCCAGTAAGAAGAAAGTAATTGTTTTTTTCATTTTTCTTTAATTGTTATTTGGGTTTATTGTTGATATTATCAGCTTTTAAGAGATGTTGTAAATTTTGGTTTTGAAAATTAAGTTTTTTTCTAATATTGCGCAAACCCTGCAATGATAAGCAACAAAAAATTGAGAATTTTAACGAATGAATAAACGGTTCCTTTTTCAATATTTTCGTTGCTTTCTTACGGATAATCGTTTTTAGCACAATAATTTTCGGTTTATTAAAAAGACTTCCAATTTTATCAGGTTAAAGGCGAAAAGTGGAAGGGTGTGCTAATGACATATTCGTTCTTACAGTTTTTAAGAGGTATATTGCTGAAAAACAAATACTTTCTAAGAAAAATCACTGTAAATATCAATTTTACGTGAGGCTAAAAAATAAAAATTGCTTTTGAATTAGTAAGAATCTGATAAATACGCATGAGAAATTAATTTTTACAAACCAACAGTTTCTCATAGGAAGGAATTGTTTTTATGAAAGTGATAAAACGAAAGTCTATGTCTTTTGCATTTCGTCAAATGGCATTGCACAACTCTGTTCTGTTTTTAATTTTCATAAATATAAGGGATTTCAAAAACAACTTTCGCGCCTTCGATCGTTCCGTCTGACGTCACGAGGTTATCGGTCTGCACTGTGAAATCTTTGTTTTTGGTATAAGAAACCAAGCGCTCTTTAGTAATGGTCATGGCTAGTGATTTATGATTAGCTAATTGCGTTCCCGTGCCAAACCCCTTTCCATTATCCGTTACTTCAAAAAATAGCTTGCTTTCTTTAAGGTAGAAATGAACGGCAATTTTTCCGTTTTCCGAAGTATTGCTCAATCCGTGCTTGATTGCATTTTCAATAAACGGCTGCGCGAGCATTGGCGGCAGGAATATCGATTCAGTGTCGATATCCTCTTCTGTAAGTATGGAATACGTAAATTTACCTTCGTAAAGTAGCTGTTGGATAGAAAGGTAATTTTCAATCATTTCTAGTTCTTCTTGCAAGGATATGTAGTTTTCGTTATAATTTTCCAGAATCTGACGGGTCAGTTTCGAAAATTTTCCTAAGTAATCCACCGCTTCGTCGTTCTGTCTGTTGTCAATTAAGCTTCGTATGTTTTGAACCGAATTGAATATAAAATGCGGGTTCATCTGGGTAATGAGTAACTTTTGCTTGATCTGGTTTTTTTCCAAAACGGTAATGGCCTGTTTCTGCCTGCTGTTTCGGTAATAGAAATAGGCGGCCAGTAACGACAATAGAAACAAGGAAGAAACCGCAATCAGCCAGTTGTTTTTAGCTGCTGTTTTCTTTTCCGCATCCAGCCTGATGGCCGCAACCTTTTTTCCTTGAGTCAGTTTCTGGTTCAGCTGGCTTTTTTCGAAATCGTATAAAAGTTGCTGGCGGGCTAACTTGTTTTTTGAGGTTTCAAGCGCTGTTTTCTTTTGGGCGTCGAGCTTAACGGCAGCCACTTTTTTCTGTTGTTCTAATGTAACTGCAGCCAGTTTCTTTTGCTGGATTATCTTTTGCTGTAGTTCTTTTTTCTCAAACTCATACTTCAGCTGCTGTTCTGTCATTTCCCTTTTCGAAGATTCAATCTGGGAAGCGTCAGTCATTTTTTTGTCAAACTCATAATATTGGAGCGCCTTTTCATAATCTTTGTTTGCAAGGCTTATCTTATAAAGCATTTCGGCAATGTCTTTCTGAAGCGTTTTGTTAGTTGTCTTTTTGCTGAGTTCAAAAGCCATTTCTTGATAATGGCCCGCATCTTTCAGTTCTCCCTTGTTAAAACTGACGTTGCCAAGCCCATAATAAGCCGCCGCCATAGCCATGGTGTTGCCAGTGGCCGATTTCATGCTTACGATTTCTTCATAGAGCTTTTCGGCTTCCGCGAAGTTGGAAAGCTTCATCTGCATGTCTGCAACGCCCGACAATGTCAGCAGTGTCTGTACATCAGCACCCAGTTTCTTGGTTATTTCTAGCGATTTGTAACCGCTGGCCAAAGCTTCCTTATATTTTTTCAGCTTGCTCTGACAGTAGGCGATATTTTGATAATTCGAGGCTTTCCAGTTGAGGGTACCGTTGCTTGGATGTTCCTTATACGAAAGGTCGCAGTATTGTATCGCTTTCTGGCTATACAAGATTGCATTTTCATAATCGTCTTGATGTCGGTAAGCATAAGCCATTGTTGTGTAAGCATAATACAGGGAATGCACGTAGGTCTTTTTATCTTTTTCATAAAATTTCAAGGCCTCGAAAACTAAGGAAATCTCTTTACTGGTCTCTTTTGTCGTGCTATACAGACGGGATTTTGAAAGATAGACTGCATACATGTCTTCATAAGATTTGACCTCCTTATAAATAGCTATAGCCTTGTCGAAGTACTGGGCAGATTTGTCAAATTCTTCTTTCTGCAAATATCTCGTGGCAAGGCTTGAGTAATATGTGGCGAGCCAGGTGGCATATCTTTTCTGGAGTTTTGCGTTTTGCTTTTTTTTATAATTTTTTGATGCGATCTCGCCCAGCATGTCTATGGTTTCATGGAAGGCTGGGTCGAAATTGTTCGTAAATTTGGTGCGGGCAAAATCATGAATCATCTGCAACCTTGTGGTGTCATGCAGTTTTGGATTGCGAAGCGCTATTTTTAAGGAATCGATCGGCTTGTTCTGAGAATAAATAGCAGACGCAAAAAAGAAAAGGAATATGGCAGTTGCTAAACGGGGGAAATTTAACATAAATAAACTGGTCTTGATTGAAAAATGGCGGTAAATGTAAGTAATTAATTATAATAACGTAAAAAGTTTAGCATAATAATTTGCCTCCCAAGTCCCATAGCAAATCTTGATTTAAGAGAACAGAATTTGTACTAATAGTAATAAGCTTGGGATTTCGGAGAAGGCTTGCAGTCGCCATCTTTCCTTCCAAAGGAATGTAGAATTCACGGATTTAAATCAGTCCATTCCGTCATAATAAACATCAATGTTGCTTAAGATTTGCTGAATTTCTTCGTATTGCTTTTTGGTAAGTCCAGTCTCGTTTAAGAAGAATAGCCCCCGCCATTTTATCTTTTTGACAGAAGCCTTAAATTTATCCCAATTAAGGGGATTGTCTGTAAAAGGAACATATTCCAAGCTCGAATTGACTGCCAAAACTTCTGGAAATTCATCAAAATTATTGCTTGAGAAGCTTGCTTTTTCTAATTTTTTAAGAGCTGAAAAAGATTTTGGAAGTACTGAAAGAGAGGCTTCAGTAACCCCAAATTCCTTAAGCTGCGGTAATTGTTGAAATAAATCTGGAAGTTCAGTTATTTTGGCGTGTCCCTTGGGATTGCCTGAAATATGCAAGACAATTAATTTATTCAAGCCGAAGACTGCTTTTGGAAATCCTGAAAATTCTGTGTAATTCAAGACCAATTCTTTCAGGTTTTTGAGTTGGGAGAAAGTTTCTGGAAGTTCTTTCAGCGGATTACTGGAATTGAAATTTTCCAAAGCTACAAAATTAGAAATGCTTGGAGGTACTTCTGTCAGGCTGTTTTGCAACAAAATCAGTTTTTTAAGTTTATGGTTTTCGTTTTTAACTTCAGGGAAATTTTCTATCGTATAATTGCTGATTTCTAAAATTTCAAGTTGGGTTGCTTCGCTTACTATTTTTTGTAAAATTGCATTATCCAAAGATTTTCCTGGAACCATTGCTGTGAAGACTATCTTTTTCAATTCTGAAAAAGACATGCCTTTAAATCTTTCCACGCCATCGATTTGAATTTCTTGATCATTCATTTTTGTAACTATTATCCCGCCAGACAAATTTTCAGCCACGGTAATTCCATAATCACTAATTTTTTGGTCGGTCGATTCAATATCGGAAGCCTGTATCAAAATTTCTTTTTTAGGTGGAGGTGGAGTTTTATGTAGCGTCTTTTTTTTCTGTGCGGCTACAGAGAGTGCAAAAAGAGAAAACATTAAACAGGTAAGATGGTTTTTCATTGTTTTATAATTAGCTGTCCTGCTTTAGGCATTTTTAAAATTGGAAACAATAATCATTGAATTTCCGACAATGCAAATTTAGATAAGGACTAATTTCATTTTTAGATAAGATTTACCGCAACATGTATGTAATATAGCATAAAGTTCTATAATACTAGACAAAAAAGTGGATTATTCTAATTATAAAGTTTCTGTTTCAAAACTTCTGCTGAGAAAACAGGTAGAACCACCTATACTCATTTATGAGGCAAATTTTAGATTTGTAACGATATGCTAACAATAGTTGCTGACCGTTGAACTATTTTGGCTGTCATAGCATCCGATAATATAAGCTATTAACCTACTAAATAGCGTAACAAACAAATAATTACTAAATATGGACAACAAAAAACGAATCATTGCAAAGCCTACTGCAAACAACGTAAAATGTTGGGAAAGTAATGGCAGTACAGAAATGGTGACACAACGTCTCAAGGAGATGTTTGTCGAAATGGGCCAAAAAACTCGAATTGAAAAAGGACAAAACCCAGCGGAACGCGCTGTTTTTAGAAAACAACATGGTATAGCATACGGACAATTCATAATCAATGAAGACATTCCTGAAAAATTCAAAAAAGGCATTTTTTCAGGCTCTCGTTATGATTGTGCTGTCCGTTTCTCCAGTGATACCGGTACTGCTTCACCTGACTTACATTCCACTATTGGAGTGGGTTTGAAATTATTTGGGGTGGAAGGACCAAAGCTTTTTGGGCAAGGCCCTACTGCTGATTTTATATTTCAGAACATCGATCGCTTTTTTGCTCGCGATGCGCAGCAAATATGTACGTTTACAACAGCTGGCGTTATTGACAGAGATTATGATACTTATATCAGCAAGCATCCTGAACTGGCTAACATTCTGCAGGCTATGCAAAAAGAAGAAGCTAGTGTCTTAAGCACAAATTATTGGGCTATTTTGCCTTTTCAGCTTGGGGAGAATCAAATTGTTAAATATCGTCTTGTTCCAGATGACACTTACAAAGGGGCGCCCGTGGATGACGATAATTATTTACGATTGGATTTGGAAAAACGTTTACGCAATGGAGTTGCTGCTTTCAGATTTGAAATCCAATTGCGTACTAATGAAGCAACCATGCCTCTTAATGATGCACAGGCAGTTTGGAGTACCGAGGAAAGTCCGTACATCTGTGTAGCAAGGTTGCATTTACCTCAACAAGATGTAACTGCGATTGGTCAGTCTGAATTTGGAAGCAATCTTTCATTCAATATTTGGAGAACTTTAGAAGCTCATAAACCTATAGGATCAATTGCAGAGGCCCGCAAAACAGTTTATGCGGCTAGCGCTGAAGCCAGACATCAGGCCAATGGGCAACAATTACAGGAACCTAATGAAATAAATCCAAATTTTAGAGGTAACACAGACGAGAATAGTACCTGTATTGTCAGTGCAGGAATTTATCCGCCAATCGGTGTGATGCGCGTGGGAAATAGCGAAGAAGAGTATTTCATAGGTCCTTTAGTTGACGAGCCTGAAGCAAAAGAGGATGTGTATGCTTATCGCGATAAAACTGGCGCGATAAAACGCCAGGCAGCACAATTCCGCATTTATGGCTTCAATGCTGCCGGAAAAGCTATTAAGGAGCTGACCATGGATAATGCTAAAATTACTTGGCATTCGCATCTGGCCAATCAAAAATCATCTTGGTATCAATTCCAAATTGCCTTGGATATTCCAGATGCCTCCGATCCCAATGTTCCGCCTTCCTTATTAAGAAATATTGATGTAAAAGACCGCAGTCAGTTATTGATTGATGGCGGCGGCGAGAGTATTTCAAAACCTAATTTCACTGAAGGAAAAAAATTCATGGGCAAATTCATGGGCAAATCGGTTTATTTAGGAGAAATGCATACCGATGAAAAAGGACGCTTGGTGATGCTGGGCGGCCATGGAAAATCGAAAAATATCAATGGTGATAGGGCCATTACCTTTGCTAACAATGAAGGCTGGTATGATGACATGTCAGATGGCCCTGTTACCGCCACAGTAGAATATGATGGAGTTGCTCTCAATGTAGATCCAGCTTGGGTGATTTGCGCGCCGCCTGATTACGCCCCTATGCAAAAATCGGTTCGTACTATGTGGGATTTAATGCGCGGTGTTGCTGTAGAATCGGGAATGTTAGTAAGACCTGCAAGGCCTTCTTTCTGTAAAGATATCTTGCCTATTTTTGAAAGAATGACCAACTTACAGTGGGTAAATGCAGGATTTGCAGCCGCTTTCGGCTGGGGAGGCCAATTTGATTATACCAGTGCAGCATGGGTAAAAAAACTAAATGATCCATCTTCTTCCAACTTTGAAATGCGCCGTACTATTTCCAATAATTTTCGCCGTTTTGATAAATCTGGTGCCGAAGCGCCACAACTGTGGCCATGGGTATATGGTGATGCCGTTGCCATTCCTACACGAGGTTCTGTGCGCCAGCATTCCACTTTGTCTAATTTGCAGCTAGAATTTTTAGATCAATGGGTCAGAGGTGATTTTGATGCTGATTTTGTAGATACCACAGGCTGTCCTTATATTCCTCCAGTTAAAAAAATTGATGATTATCCTATTGCCGAACAGCCGGATATGCTAACTAAAGCAGCCATGGATTTCTGCTTGGCAGATGCTTTTCATCCGGGTTGCGAAATGACTTGGCCTATGCGAACTTCTGGCATGTATATGGCTCCTTTTCGATTAAAACACGCTCCTAAAACACCAAAAACCGATTATCATTATTATGGTTCGACTATGAATAGTGATGTCTTGACTTTACCTGCTGGTCCTTTATTAGGTGGTCAAGTACCAGGTGGTGTAACCAGATGGATGGCTATTCCTTGGCAAACTGATACGGCAAGTTGCAGGGATGGCTATACTGCCGCATACGATCCTTATCTGCCAACATTTTGGCCTGCGAGAGTTCCAAATAATATTTTGAGTGAAGAGCGTTACAAAGAAACTGTAGATGCACACTTAGCAGAAGAAACCCGCAGAGAAGCTTTTGCATATCGTTATTTTTGGCTGGATGATTTGCCTTTGGATGGTGAAGCACCGACACAAACCAATCAGATTAATGCAATGGTGAAGTATTTTGACAAGTTAGCGATAGTGCAGTCGCGTCCGGGCGTGCCTGATAATCCTAATTTTCCACCAGAAATGCAAATCGGGGTAATTCCTAATGAGGAACAAAACCAACTGCTGTTGCAAGAGACAGAAGCTCGATTGAGAAAAATCTTAAATAGCAACAGGCATTTGGCCAAGAGAGAAGAATCTCTATTACATACTACTTTGGAACATTTGTCTAAGGAAGGTTTGTTTGCGGAACAAGTCGTAATGGAAAGCACGCGCGAGCAACTGCTAGAATTGGTTCAAGACGAATTAGTTCAAGATGAAGCTTTGACAAGCGAAGTCGAAAAACTGGTTAATTTATTAGCTTCTAAAGCGCATAAATTCACTAAAACAAGAACCGTTCCTCATTCTAGACAGCCTCGAAAAGAGGTGGGTGTTCCTGAACAATTGGTTCGTTTCCAACGCTTTATTCCAAAAAAATATTAGATTTGGCAACAGAAAAAACAGATATATTAATTATAGGTGGTGGCATTGCAGGTTGCATTGCCGCCATTTCTTTGATAGATAGCTATCAGGTAACATTAGTTGATAAACTTCTTGAACCCACTGAGCGCATTGGAGAATCTTTGGCTCCTGCTTCGCAACGCATTTTAGAACAATTGGATTTATTGGAGGGTTTGGAAAACCGAGTAGGGATTTTGTATCAAAAAAATGCAGGCATGCAGTCTTATTGGGGAAGCGATCAAGTACATCTTGCAGATGATTTACGAAATCCTGATGGGTTTGTTAAAAATCTGGACCGTCAAGCTTTTGAAATCTATTTGAGAAGCGCCGCAGAAACCCGTGGAGTTAATTGTTTATGGGGATCAAGACTGCATAGTAGTCATTATGAAAATTCTCGCTGGCAGGTGCAACTAAGAGCTAGTGATGCATCTTTATCTGCTTCAGCGATTGCGGCATCTTTTGTTATTGATGCTAGTGGGCGCCAATCTCATTTTGCAAGGAGCTTGGGCATTAAACGGAAAGTGGAAGATAAGTTGGTTGCTTGCTGGGTTATTTTACCAAATAACAGAACAAATACCATGAGCACTATTTCAGCTAGTGAAAATGGCTGGTGGTACAGTGCTGTTGTTCCTGGAGGCAAAAGGGTGGTGGCTTTTCATACTGATGCTGATTTAGTGGCTAAAAATGAACTTAAAACTACTGCCTCATTTTTAGAACTGGCAAAACAAAATCCTGTTATGTTATCTTTGCTGAACGGACATGAAAATGCTATTGCTTTTAAAGGTTCAGTTGCCGCCAATTCAACGAAATTAGAGCAAGTAGCTGGACAACAATGGGTTGCTTTAGGCGATGCAGCGCTAAGTTTTGACCCGTTATCCTCTCAAGGCATGTATAATGCAATGGCTGGTGCCATGCAATTGCAGAATTTACTACTACAGTATGGGTTTACTGAAACACTCCAAAATATGCATACAGCACAAACGGAGCACATTTGGCACAGCTACCTAAACCACAAAATGTTTTTTTACCAAGCGGAAACTAGGTGGAAAACCGCTGCCTTTTGGGCAAGACGGCTGTGACGTTTTCCCATAGGATGGATTATGTATATTCTCCTTAATAAAGGTCAAGGTAGTCAAGTAACTTGGGAAGCTGGTAATTTCGTTTGGCAATTATATACTAGAATTTGCCAATCCTGATTTTAATCTATTTTGTTTTTCTTTCTGTGGCCAATAAAAGATTTAAATGGTTGCTGTAATCCTGCCTATTCAATACATAGCAATAACATCTGGATTTCTTATTTTAAAACATATCCCGAAAGAACGAATATCCCATAATTGTTTACATTAATCCGCTTATAGGGTGCATTTGTTCATTGGCTCAAATTTTTTCTTGCTTTTAAACTATTATTGTAGTGTTTTTCTGTGATTCCGTGATTTGTATTCCTTCGTTATCATTTTTAATGTTTCAAAGGATAAGTAACGAATCTAACCAATCATTGAATTAGGCGAATAGGGCGAAGGCACATTAAAATGCTAGAATACTTCCTTGAACATGCAATTGGATTTATGATTTTGATTTACAATCTGACCGATATCGACATTACGACAATAATTTGTGCCGGCTGTTTAAAAGATATTCAATGAAAATGTGAAATAGTAAACTTACATATAATTTTTTGTCAGTTTCTTTTTGGAACCTGCAAAATGGTTTATATGTTTGCCATCGAAAAATTTTAATTCACAAAGTACAAGTCAAACACCTACCGTTGATTTCAAATATTAAGGTCAATGGTAAAATTATACTAACCCACAATATCAAATATGAAGAGAATAATTACAATTTTATTAGTGTCGCTAAGCCTGCAGCTGTCAGCGCAATGTGTTCAAAAGGCCGGCGCAGGAGCTTCCTGCACTTTTGTGATTAAAGCAGACGGAACTCTTTGGGCTTGGGGCAGAAATAATTACGGCCAATTAGGAATTGGCAATGTTGTCAATACTCCAGTAAAAACCCAAGTCGGTACTGCCACAAACTGGCAAAGCATAGAAGGCGGGCAATTCCATACTGTGGCTATAAAAGCAGATGGGTCGCTCTGGACGTGGGGTTTTAATGCCAGCGGCCAGTTAGGACTTAGCAATACCACTAACAAAACTATCCCAACACAAGTATCCTCAAGTAATATTTGGTCTAGCGTAGCTGCGGGATATGATCATACGGTGGCAATTACGAATGATGGAAATATGTTTGCCTGGGGGCTCAACGATCATGGCCAACTGGGTGACGGTAGCCGAAGCAACAGGACCACTCCAAGACTTATCGGAACAGGTTGGAAGAGTGTTTCTGCAGGAAACAATGTCACAATTGCTGTAAAAACTGATGGTACGCTTTGGGGCTGGGGTGAAGGCAGTCAGGTTGGTGATGGTACGACGGCCGATAAATCTTCACCGGTTCAGCTTGGAACAGGAACCAATTGGAAGAGCGTAAGCCGTGGTGTAAGCCATACTTTAGCAATAAAAACGGATGGGACATTATGGGCATGGGGAACTAATGGGCGTGGCCAATTAGGCAATGGTACTACTTCTGGATACTCAGTACCTACGCAAGTGGGAACTGACACCAATTGGGAAAGCGCTAAAGCTGGTTTTTTCTTCAGTATTGGCAAAAAAACCGACGGTACCATATGGTCGTGGGGAGAGGGGACCTACCACCAATTGGGCTTAGGGGCAAGCACTGCAAATGTATTGGTTCCTACTCAAATTGGTACTCAAAATGACTGGCATACTATTTCAGTAGGTACAAGTTCACTATTTGCCGGCGCTATAAAAAATGATGGCTCATTTTGGGCTTGGGGCTACAACAATTACTCGCAATTGGGTGACGGGCTCACGGCGCGACTGCAGGTACCGACATTTATTACTTGTCCGGGAAGAACAATTGTAACCGAAACCGCTTGTGACAGCTATACCTGGGCAGCTACTGAAATAACTTACACCACAAGCGGAATCTATATTGATTCGGCTACCAATACTGAATTGCATTTGACAATAAATAACAGCACGGCATCAAGTATTACCGAAACGGCTTGCAACAGCTATACCTGGGCTGAAAACGGAATGACCTACACAGCGGGCGGAACGTACACCAACGTTACAACCAACGCTTCCGGATGCACGAATACCGCAACCCTAAACCTGACAATCAATAACAGTACTGTATCAAGCGTTACCGAAACGGCTTGCGACAGTTATACCTGGGCAGAAAACGGAATGACCTACACAGCAGGCGGGACGTACACCAACGTTACGACCAACGCTTCGGGATGCACGAATACCGCAACCCTGAACCTGACAATCAATAACAGTACTGCATCAAGCGTTACCGAAACGGCTTGCGACAGTTATATCTGGGCAGAAAACGGAATGACCTACACAGCAGGCGGAACGTATACCAACGTTACGACCAATGCTTCGGGATGCACGAATACCGCAACCCTAAACCTTACTATCAATATCAGTACGGCATCAAGTATTACCGAAACGGCTTGCGACAGCTATACCTGGGCAGAAAACGGAATGACCTACACAGCGGGCGGAACGTACACCAACGTTACGACCAATGCTTCTGGATGCACGAACACTGCAACCCTGAACCTTACGATCAATAACAGTACGGCATCAAGCGTTACCGAAACGGCTTGCGACAGTTATACTTGGCCAGAAAACGGAATGACCTACACAACAGGCGGAACATACACCAACGTAACAACCAACGCTTCGGGATGCACGAATACGACAACCCTGAACCTTACGATCAATAACAGCACGTCATCAAGCGTTACCGAAACGGCTTGCGACAGTTATACTTGGCCAGAAAACGGAATGACCTACACAACAGGCGGAACATACACCAACGTAACAACCAACGCTTCGGGATGCACGAATACGACAACCCTGAACCTTACGATCAATAACAGCACGTCATCAAGCGTTACCGAGACAGCCTGCGACAGCTATACCTGGGCTGAAAACGGAATGACCTACACAGCGGGCGGAACGTACACCAACATAACAACCAACGCTTCGGGATGCACGAATACTGCAACCCTGAATCTTACGATCAATAACAGCACGGCATCAAGCATTACGGAAACTGCCTGCGACAGTTATACCTGGGCAGAAAACGGAATGACCTACACAGCAGGCGGAACGTACACCAACGTTACGACCAACGCTTCGGGATGCACGAATACGGCAACCCTAAACCTTACGATCAATAACAGTACGGCATCAAGTATTACCGAAACGGCTTGCGACAGCTATACCTGGGCTGAAAACGGAATGACCTACACAACAGGCGGGACGTACACCAACGTTACGACCAATGCTTCGGGATGCACAAACACGGCTATATTAAATTTAAACATAAACCATTCAGAATCTCCAGTTGGCGAATCGTCCCAGATAATAACCGTCAATGTTTCCGGTGATGCTACAATCTCTGATATTGTTATCAGTCCGTCAACTGTTGTCTGGTATGCATATGAATCAGATGCAATATTGAATATTAGTCCGCTGAACGGCACAACAACTTTGGTGAACGGCGCTACTTATTACGCAGTCAATACGAACAGTCAAGGCTGTAGGAGCATTCCATATCCAGTAACTGTTTCAGTTGCATTGACTAGGAATTCTTTTGATGATATTCAATTTAGTTTTTATCCAAATCCAACTTCGAACGTGCTATACCTCAAATATGGCCGCACAATTAGTACTGTAAGTGTAAATAATGTATTGGGCCAGGAAGTATATGTCAAAACGATAAATGCGAAAGATGGAGTAGTAGAATTTTCGAATTTGACATCAGGAAATTACTTTGTTAAAGTAACTAGCGGTGATTTTGCGAAAATCATTAAAATTATAAAAAAATAATACAGCTGCTTCACACAAAATCCCAAATTTTCGATAAGAGTTTGGGATTTTAAATTGCAGTTTCAATAAATACCTCGTCTATAATGAATGAAATTATCTCTTTTAGCTATAGTAAAACGATATATAGCAAATTTCAGCAAACCAGTTTGCACTGAAAACCATATTTTAGCCATGCGAGTACTAATCCATTAAAAAAATAGATGTTTTTTACATTGGAAATTCTTCTGAAAAGCTGACTTGGATTATCAGATTGCATAAAGATTTATCCCTACTAAATACTTGTGAGATAAGTGCTTGGCAGTACCATAATTCTTTCCAGCCCTTTTGGTCTAATAAATTGACTTGAAAAGCTGAAGCATGAACTTGCTAGACCGCTGCTTTTTTTTCGGCAGCGACCGCTATGTCGGTTGCATCTGGAACCAGTTCCTGATGCGTGTTGCAGGCGGCTCTTTCAAACTGCAGGCTGATGTAGATCGGGAAATGGTCGGAATCGAAATTGCGCAGGCGACACATTCGCTTGAGCTTGAAGTCTGCCGAAAGAAACGCGTGGTCAAGCGGAAACCTCATAAAAGGGTAGTGTGCGTGAAATGAGTTGTAGAATCCGCGACCCCTTCTAGGATCCAGTAGTCCACTCATCTTCAGGAACAGTTCGGTCGTATAGCTCCACGCCACATCGTTCATGTCGCCGATAACTATGACTGGAAGCGCAGCTGCTTTTGCCAGATCGGCTACCAGCAGCAGTTCCTTGTCTCTTTCCAAGGAGCGCGTGTTTTCTCCTGGCACGGGAGGTGTAGGATGCAGGGCATAAAGACGGATCTGCTGACCGCTCGCCAGCACTACACTGGTGTGGATCGAAGGAATGTCCTTTTCCACAAGATACCGGATTTCAGAATCCTGGAGTGGCAGCTTCGAATATAGGAGCATACCATAAGTATTTTCCAAGGGTATCCTGATGTGGTGCAGGTAGGTTTCAGAAAGGCTGGAGGTGGAAATGTCCCATAGGTGGTTTGTTTCCAGTAGTAGGACCACATCAGGGTTGGCAAGCGATATTTCGCGCAGCGCGCCGGCATAGTTTGTATTGTCTTGGTAAACATTGGCTATCATGATGCTGATTTCCTGTGGAGCCGTATCCGAAGAACAGGACAGTACCTGCTTTTTGCCCGCCCGCGTAAAGGGAAGTATTAGAAATAGGAGGTAGCAGGCATTGACCGCCACGGCACCAGCAAGCCATGGAAAATAAGCAGTGTCACTAGGATAAAACGCGACCATCAGCGCAAGACAGATACAGCTTGCGACAAATTTCTGCAATCGAGGGTAGTCGAAAATCCGAAACACCCAGTAGGTATTTCGGGTAAGCGGCAAGACGGTAAACAGCAGCAGGGCAAGAGCGAATAGGGTTAAAGATAGTTCCATTTTAATAGTTGGGCACTGCCCTGGGGCAGAATTTTAGCGCCAAAGATAATCTAAATAGTTGCCATAGGCGTTATGGTACCTATTTTTATACCTTTTGGGAACACCGTTGTAGAATAGAAGACAAACCGCATGCTTTTTTTTTCGCATGCAGGGATCTGCATCTAAATTACGGTCGTCTTCAGCTTTGCGGGTAAAAGACAGTAATCAGGGTCATACATTGAACCTACGTTTCCAAATTACCTTTTTTGGCAGGTCATCACCCAGCAAGTAGCCCCAAGGTCGGAGGGAGTCCACACGGTCAAATATGATTTTAAGGATGGCAATCATCGGGATGGCGAGAAACATCCCAGCAATCCCGCCTAGAAGCCCGCCAATGATTATGCCTACTATAGAGGCAATGGCGTTGATTTCTACCTTTGAGCTTACCACCATCGGCACCAAAATATTATTGTCGATAAACTGCACGACAATGTTGACTATCAGGATGCCTATGATTAGTGTTCCGTCGGTGCTTCCCGTCAGTGATGCCACTATGGTAAGGAAGCCTGCGACTACAATTCCGATATAGGGGATGAGGTTCAGCAGACCAGTGACCACGCCCAAAAGTATTGCGTATTTCACCCCGATAATGCTGAGCCCTATGGCGGTAAGCACCGATACAATTACCATCTCGATCAGCAGTCCGACAATATAACTCCTCACCGAAACCTTTACCGTTGCCAAAATATCGCGAAGCTGCGCATGGTGCTTTTCACTTACAAGATCCCTCAAAAATTTTACGAAGTGCTTCTTGTAAAGTAGGATCAGGAACATGTAAATCGGAATCAGCACCAAGTTCAGAAGTGAATCTGTAATTGAAGAAAGCGTAGCTCCCGCGAGTTGCTTCCCGGTCGATGCAGATTCGCTGGAAGCTTGTGAAATTGCCTGCTGCTGCTGTTCTTTAGTTATGCCGAACGAACTTTCAATATAGCGCTGCAGATTGGCATAATGCGTATTCAGGTTAGACTTTATTTTCCCCCAGTCGTCGGCCATTCCCGCCAGTTGCAGTGAAATGAAATAAAAAAGCACGATAAAGAGCAGGAAAAACAGTACCACCGCAATCGAGGTAGCGGCAGTGTTTGGCAACTTGAGCCTGCGCTGCAAGAATGCGGCTACGGGCTCCACCAAAATTGCAAAAAGCAGTGCCATCAGCAACGGTGCGAGAACTCCCTGCCCTAGATACAGCAGTGCTATAGATGCAAGTAGTATTACTAAAACCAATGCGAATTTTGCATAGAAGGGAAATGCGTAAAGCTGCTTCATGATGACGGATTTAATTTTGCTAAATATACGCACCAATACTTTAGAAATGTTCTATAATTTTAGCTTTTAATTGCCTAATTAAGTGTCTGCATAAGGTGCGCCAATCCTCCCTTTCCATAAGCAGGCTATTTCTGCTGAAGGAGCTTTCAAACTTTAGCAATGTATTTTGCCAATTCTCAGGCTAATCTTTACCTATGAGCTTCAATACTTCTTCGATAGGGCTGTGTATGGTGAAGGTTTCCGAAACCGTAAAAACTGCAGTGACATCGTCTGAAGCTTCAGAAAGTCCCACGATATGCTTTCGGTTGATAAATACTTTCTGATCCCTTCTTCCTTTGAGCAGTACGAAATCTTCCATTTTATTTTTTTTTAATTGGTTTGTATAACAGATTAACGTAAATATAAGAAAATGACGGAGCCCACACAAGCTTGGAAGGATTTTTTTTGGAATTGCAGTCCTGTTACATCCGACATTTCGTGCTTTCAAAACCCTATTTTTCGGCCGTCGCGTGACGCACTGGTGCCGTTTTGCAAGCAAAACTCCTCAAATTTTTCTAGTGTCAGGGGGATTTTGGGAGCTAGATTAAACAATTCGCCCAGCGCTCTTAGCGCTATCGCAAATCGTCAGCATCAGAAAATTGGCTCTCAAGCTGCGCCGCCTTCTCGTCAAGTGTCTCGACAGTAGCATCAAGCTTACCTGCATAATAGGCCTTTTGTCCGTGTGGCATAAAGCGGTTGCGCAGTTGCAGTCTTACCATCGTGACATACCGGAGCGATTGTGCCTTGAGGTGGCTCCACAATAGCCTTATCGACTTGCTATCGAGCGTACCTTGTTCTTGGCCGCCATGTGCATCTGCTATGGACTGTTGCGCGACCTCTGAAAAGAAAGGTTCTTTAGGAAAAGGGTATTTATAATAGCGCGAGGCAAATATTCTTACTCGCACCATTATGAGTTCGATCTTAGTACGGCGCGCGAGTTCTCTTTTCTTTTCCATAGTTGATGCAAGACAGTTTTTTGGGGTAATCATCTTGCGACTTCCAAGTTAGCGATTTAAATCTTAAATAAATGCAATTGTCCTGAAAATAGCGGGGAGTCAGACGGAACGCTAGTTTTATTGCTTACATTTTGATCGCCCTCCTTCCTGTAAGACCTTTTCTAAATACAGTAGCGGATACCTGCAGAGGCTGTGCATGACAACAGCTTTCAGGGATGGTCGAGGAAAATAGAAATTGAAGTTCCGTTCTGCCCATCGCTGTCAAGCTGCAGGCGCCCATCGTGCATTTCGACAATCTGCTGGACGATATACATCCCGAGCCCAGTGCTTTTTTCACCTCCGGTACCTGTTCTCCTCGCCGCTGTAAACCTGTCGAAAACCTTTTCCTGAAGATGCTTCGGGATGCCGATACCGTCGTCTTCTATCTTGAATTGCAGCATGCCGCCCTCAGTGGCTGTAGAGACGGCTATCGTTCCGTTTTCATGGCAGAACTTTATGCTGTTTGAAATGAGGTTGTGAACCGCCCTTTCAAATTTAAGCCGGTCGATCCTGAGGGATTTTCCAAAAGCGAGCTTTTTCGAGAGAAAAATATTTTTCTGCTCCATTTCTTTGGAAAAAAATGCCAGACAGCCCTCTATGACACTGTCAAAGTCTTCTTCAGTGAATTGTGCGCCCTCTGCAATCTGTTCTGCGATAAGAATATCGTCGACAATTTTTTGGGCAAATTCGCAACTCTGCTCCAAGTAATCCACGAGTTCTCTGTTCTCGGCAAGCTTTAAATTTTCCTGAAGCATTCGTGTAATCATCTTTATGGAGGCTAGCGGATTTTTAAGGTCGTGCGCCGCCGACTGCACCTTGAGCTTCTGCTGGCCCAGGCTGGTGCGGATGTGGTGCGTGATGTCATTTTTAGAAATGGTGCCTACGAAGTTTTTATCATCATAGACCATGAGCACATTGTGCCCGCTGCTGTCCATGATTTCCAAGACGTCGGCTATTTGGTCTTCCCTGGCAACGCTGGGCTTTAGGGTGAGGCAGTCGATTATTATTTGGTGCTGTTTTCTGGCAAGGTCCGAAGCGGTGAGCACTCCTATCGGGCGATCCTCCTCCAATATGACGATCCCGCTTTCAATTGAATCGCTCTGTCTTGCCCACAAGACGCCGTCGTATGCATCAAGTATGGCATAGTCTATATTAACCAGCTGTTTTATGCTCATGGGCTGGAATCTTTAATTATGATGTTTTTCACCGAGACGTGCACCTTGAAGTCGACGCTTATGAGTTCCCCCTGTGAGACGAAGGGAAATACATTGTGTTCAAGTATTTCGATCACCCTTTCCTTGGCAATCTTGGAGAGTATGTTTTTGCTGACAAAGACCGTTTCTATATTTTTATTGCTGACATCGATTGTCTCGAAACCATTGGGTATCAGGAATTCGAAGGACTTGGAGAGGCCGATCTTTCCTTGGATCGAGTTTTTTCCCAAGACCAGTATGTCCTGAAAAGGAGGCAGCTTGATTTCCTCAAAGCTGAGGTTTACGGTATAGGTCTTGTCGATATCAATCATAGGGCCCTTTTGGATAAAATGCAAGACAAATATACGTCATTTTTGCTGAGAAATCATTGACTTTGTTGTGTGGGCTTAGCGACTAGTGACACGCTCATGTTGTTCTGGCCTGCGGGAAAGGATTTCATGAAAAAAGTCGAGATGTTCATGCAGATTGGTTCCCCTTGCAAATTTGGGGTTGTTTTTAAAGCTTTCAGGTAAAAGATTACTTTTAACATGTTTTCTAATTTTTAAATTAATATTCAAATTGATTTAAAAATTTTGCGAGAGCCTAGAGTTGACAGGGAATTCCCGGGGAATTTGCAACTTTTAGTGTACCTAAAATCAGAAAAAATGCCTGAAATTTTTTTGGTACACTAATAGGTATACTGTTCTTTGCGAAAGCATGTGTTTTTTGAAAGGTTTTCCAAAAAGAAAAAGCCTTTAAACACTAGTGTTTAAAGGCTTTTGACTTTTAAAGTTTCTTTTGAAACTTCTACTGGCGGAGAAAGAGGGATTCGAACCCCCGGACCTGTTACAGTCAACAGTTTTCAAGACTGCCGCATTCGACCGCTCTGCCATTTCTCCAGTATGTCGCTTTCAGTACCTGATTGCGAGTGCAAATATAACACCCTTTTTTGATTATCAAAACATTTTGCGATTAAAAAAATAACTTTTTTTTCTACGCTGAATTAACCAATTCATTTTCTTTAACTTATAGAAAAAATATTTTTTTATTTATTTCTAGAACCTTACGTTTTCTGTAATTTCTAACCCATATCCAATCATTCCCACACGCTTTTCTTGCTCAGAATTTGAAAGCAAACGTATTTTTGTGATGTCGATATCATGCAAGATTTGCGCTCCGATGCCAAAATCTTTTACATCCATTTTAATTTGTGGTGCTTTTGTGATTCCTTTTTCTTGCAACGATTTTAATTCTGCTATACGGTTTAACAATTCTCCCGGCTGAATTTCTTGATTGATAAAAAGAATAGCGCCTTTTCCTTCTTCATTGATTCTTCTGAACATGTCGTCGAGTTTTTTATCGGCATCGCTCGTTAGCGTTCCTAAAATGTCATTGTTGACCTGTGTAGAATTAATTCTGGTTAAAACGGGCTCGCCATTGTTCCAGCTTCCTTTTGTCAAGGCCACGTGTACTTGCTTATTCGTAGTTTGCACATAGGCACGAAGTCTGAATTTTCCAAAACGTGTTTCCACTTCAAAATCTTCCTTCTTTTTAATCAAGCTGTCGTGTTGCATTCTATAAGCGACCAAATCTTCGATAGAAACGATTTTTAGGTCAAATTTCTTTGCAACTTCTAAAAGCTGAGGCAAACGTGCCATTGAACCGTCTTCATTTAAAATTTCGACAAGAATTCCTGCTGGCTTGAATCCGGCTAGCCTTGCCAAATCAATTGAAGCTTCGGTATGTCCGGTTCTTCTTAAAACACCGCCTTGTTTGGCACGCAAAGGAAAAATATGTCCTGGACGACCTAAATCTTCCGGTTTTGTATTGTCGTCAACTAAAAATTGAATCGTTTTTGCTCGGTCGTGAACAGAAATTCCAGTAGTACAGCCGTGCCCGATTAAATCTACAGAAACTGTAAATTGTGTTTCGTGCAAAACAGTATTATTTGTTACCATCAAATTCAGCTCCAGTTCTTTACATCTTGATTCCGTCAATGGCGCGCAGATCAATCCACGGCCGTGAGTGGCCATAAAATTGATCATTTCTGGCGTTACTTTTTCTGCTGCGGCAATAAAATCGCCTTCATTTTCACGATCTTCATCGTCAACAACGATGATTACTTTTCCTTGACGGATGTCTTCAATCGCTTCTTCTATTGTGTTTAGTTGTGTGTTAGACATTTTTAGGTTTGTTGTTTTTTATTCTGAATAATTTTTTGAAGCCATTTTGAATCGGGGTTAAAATGGCATCCATATTGATTAATCCAATGTCGTTTGTAGCTCTATAAGTCAGTAAAATTGCCAAAGGCGTCAATACGAAGGAAGACATCCAAGAACCCAAGAAAGCCGGAATTCCGTTTTCTTGTGCCAATTTTTTTCCAAAAGTATTGATAAAGTGGAAAGAAATAAAAATCAGTGTGGCAAATACAATCGGAAGTCCAAGACCGCCTTTTCTGATAATTGCTCCAAGTGGCGCACCGATGAAAAACATCAAAATACAAGCATAGGCAATTACGAATTTTTCATAAAGCGCCAGCCAGTGGTTGTTGATATTTTTTTGTTTTGCTTCAAGATCGGTTTTTGTTCCTTCAACTGTATATCTAGAACTTGAAAAATTGCTTGTTGCAACATTCAAAATCTGTGCTTTTTCTTTTTCATTTGCCAAAGAAAGCAAATCAGGAATTTTTTCGTTTTTCGAAGAAACTTTTTTCTCCTCTTTTCCAATAGCATTAGGTTTTCCGAAAGTGGTGATTCCTGTTCTTTGGTAAGAGTTGTCGGCAAAAGAAACTATATCTTTATCAAAATTTTTGTGAAGCGAATCTAATGTATATGTCAATTCGCTGACATTAAGCATCGTATTTGTGTTGGTAATATCAACTTCGTCATCCACTGTATTTAGTTTTGACAAATCAATATTGATTATATCTTTTTTAAACGCCGCCTTGATAAAAGGTACTTTTTTTCTTTCTTCGTATTTTTTCGGAATTATGTTTTCATAATAATTTCCATCAAATAAAATCATCTGAAGCCTGCTGGATTCTTCATTATTGACCAAGATTCCGTTTTTTGCCTTGATGACGACATTGCTTCCAGTTCCTTGAAGTCCTTTTTTGTGGATCGTAATATTTTCAAGCTTTTCGCCCTTTTCACCTGATTTTTTATCCACCTTAATATTGTATTCGCCAATATCGCTGAATTGCCCTTCGGCAATGGCCATTGCGGGTTTTGTCTGTACAATATCTCTCCTTAAATTGATAAATTTATATTCAGCAGCAGGAATCACATTATTGGCAAAAAAGAAAGCGACAAAACTTAGAATCAAGATGAAAAAAGTCAAGCTTTTCATGGCGCGCTGTAGCGAAATTCCTGAGGATTTCATTGCTGCGAATTCGTAGTTTTCTGCCAAATTTCCAAAACTCATAATTGATGCCAGAAGAATCGAAAGCGGTAAAACCAGCGGAATCATTTTTGGCGAATAAAAGAGCAAGAACTTAGCGACCAGCATAATATCTAGGTCTTTTCCTGCCAATTCAGCTATAAAAAGCCAAACCGCCTGTAAGATAAATATAAAATATAAGATTATAAAAACAGTTCCAAGCGTCTGAAGGAATGTTGTAAGAAGATATCTGTCAAGAATTTTCACCTATGGATCAGTCTATTTTGTTGATATAGTAATTTGGATATTTACTTTCGGCAAAGGTAAATTGATTTTTTGACAATGGCTGATTGGTTTTAAAAGAATTAACAGTGATTGTGGTTTTCGAACCGTTTTTTCCAATTTCCATTAAATTATAGATGTGTTTTGTCTGCACGTCAATGCCAAGAAATACTTCCTTTCGATCGTCTTTTGTGCTTGTTGGCACAAGTCTGATGTATTGTATTTTTCGGCCTTTCACGTTTTGGGTAATGTCCCAATTGTACTTGAAACCGTGGTTAAAAAAAGTAAGCATTTTTGAAGGAGTTACCGCGTCTTCGGCATTTTCATCTGCTTTTGAAATGCTGATTTCTTCGTCTTCAGGAACAATGCTGTATATTTTTTTTCCGTCGTAAATCTTCGTAATTCCCATGAAATTCAAGACATACTTATTGCCTTGCATCACAACGCTGCCTTTGCTTTCTTGATTAAGATTTTCCTTCGGATTGCTTAGTGAATACTTAAAATCAATAGAAATATTGTTGTAGCTTTTTACTTTTGCTGAAACCTGATCTAGCAAATTTCTTGCTTTTTCGCTATTTTGGGCTTGAAGATTTAAGCTTATTAAAAGGATTGCAATAATTTGTAGTACTTTTTTCATTTTAGGAATTATTTTGTTCATTGTTAAAAAATTGGTCAAGAGAAGGCAAGTCAGGAATATTTACGCCTCTGGCTTTACTTCCTTCAAATGGGCCCACAATTCCGGCGGCTTCCAATTGATCAATCAATCTTCCAGCGCGGTTGTAACCCAATTTCAACTTACGTTGCAATAAGGATGCCGAACCTTGCTGTGCATTAACAATAATTTCGGCAGCTTCCCTGAACATAGAATCTCTTTCTGAAATATCTACATCAAGTTTGATGCCATTATCTTCTCCAACATATTCTGGAAGCAGGTAAGCATTAGGATATGCTTTTTGGTTTCCAATAAATTCTGTGATTTTTTCAACTTCTGGCGTATCGACAAAAGCACACTGAACACGAACCACGTCATTTCCATTGGTATAAAGCAAATCGCCTCGGCCAATCAATTGATCTGCTCCAGATGTATCTAAAATGGTTCTAGAATCGATTTTTGAAGTTACCCTAAAAGCAATTCTCGCAGGGAAATTCGCCTTAATCATACCGGTAATTACGTTTACCGAAGGTCTTTGCGTTGCAATAATCAAGTGAATCCCAATCGCTCTCGCCAATTGAGCCAAACGTGCAATCGGAAGCTCGACTTCTTTTCCAGCCGTCATGATCAAATCGGCAAACTCATCAACAACCAATACAATATAAGGCAGAAAACGGTGTCCATTCTCAGGATTTAGTTTTCGAGTCTTGAATTTTTCGTTGTATTCCTTAATATTACGAACCATTGCATCTTTTAACAAAGAATAACGGTTGTCCATTTCCACGCAAAGCGAGTTCAGCGTGTTGATTACTTTTGCGTTATCGGTAATAATTGCTTCGTCAGTATCAGGAAGTTTGGCCAAGTAATGTCTTTCGATTTTATTAAAAAGCGTCAATTCCACTTTCTTTGGATCCACCAAAACAAACTTTACTTCCGCCGGATGTTTCTTGTATAATAAGGAAGTCAAAACTGCATTCAAACCAACAGATTTTCCTTGTCCAGTCGCTCCAGCCATTAAAAGGTGAGGCATTTTTGCCAAATCGACTACAAAAGTTTCGTTTGAAATCGTTTTTCCTAAAGCAATAGGAAGTTCCATTTCTGCTTCTTGGAATTTTGCCGAACCAATCACAGATTTCATAGAAACCATCGTCGGATTTTTATTCGGAACCTCGATACCAATCGTTCCTTTTCCTGGAATTGGCGCGATAATACGGATTCCTAGAGCTGAAAGTGACAAAGCAATATCGTCTTCCAAGCTCTTAATTTTTGAAATTCTAATTCCCGCTTCCGGAACAATTTCATATAAAGTTACCGACGGACCGACAGTTGCCTTGATTTGAGCAATTTCAATCTTGTAATTTCGCAACGTTTCTACGATTCGGTTTTTATTTTCTTCTAATTCTTCTTGGTTGATTGTGATTCCTCCGGTAGCATATTCTTTCAATAAATCCAAAGTAGGAAATTTGAAATTTGATAAGTCTAAAGTTGGATCAAATTCACCAAAATCAGCCACTAATTTCGCAGATAAATTTTCTACTACAGTATCTTCATCTGCAAATTTTTCAATGACAAAAGCATCGTCATTCGTTTCAATGATTTCGGGAACATGAGGATGAATAGCTAGTGGAATAGGGGCAACAGGCGCTTTTATAACCGGCTCCATTTTAATTGAAGAAGAATTGCTGATCGTTGGTTGCAACGATTCTTTGTTGATTTCAAATTGCGAAACGGGCTTCAATGTCGGTTCTTCAATTTCTTCTTCTTCGTCTTCATCATAGAAATCTTTGCTCAAATTGGCTCTAACGACATCTTGATCTTCTTCTAATAAATCTTCGGTAATTTCTTGAACGGCAACTGGCGCTGCGATAGCATCGGCTAAAGCTCTTTCTTCAGCTTCACGTTTTTTAGTTTCAAAATAATTCTTTATCCCGTCAGGAGAAATTTTGATTTTGAAAATTAGGTAAATGATTAATCCGAAAATTAAAACCAATAAAGTTCCTGCCTTTCCTAAGTAATCTTGGATAAAAAGGTTCATTTCAAAACCAATGACACCGCCTAATTCTGGCAAGAAGTCAGCGAAGAATCCGAATAAAATAGAAATTATGATGATTGCAAATAAATCCCAAAACCACGTGTTTTTTAATTTTCTTACAGGTAAATCTAAAACCAGATAAATTCCGGTCAAGAAAAATAAGCGTACTAATAAAAAGGAAGCAACTCCAAAGCCTTGGTACAAAAATAAATCAGCAAGATAAGCGCCAAATTTTCCTAGCCAATTTTGTACAGAAACCGTTCTGTCTGCCAAGTAATCAACAGCACTTTGGTCGTATTGTCCATAAATGAAAAAGGAGATGAAGGCCAGCAATAACGCAACTGAAAACAATACCAATAAAGCGCCAATAATTACTTTGTGCTGTCGGGTTAATTTCAGTGGCTTTTTCTCTTTCGGCTGAGAATTTGCCTTGCTTGCCGTTTCTTTTTTAGTCGTTTTTGCCATTCAATTAGGAGCTGATTATGTGTAAAAATAATTATTTTTTTACAGATTCTGAATTATTGGAATATATATGATTAGGCCCACGGCGATTGCGGCAATTGCGGCGAAAAATACTGCGCCGGCAGCAATGTCTTTTATGAAACCGATTCTGCTGTGAAAATCTGGATGAATGAAATCAGCGATTTTTTCTACAGCCGTATTTAAGCCTTCAATGCTCAAAACCAAACCAATTGCCATAGTTTGAAACAGCCAGTCAGTTTTAGAGATATTGAAGTAAAATCCTGCAATTGTCATTAAAATTCCTAGTGAAAACTGAACCATCACGCTATGTTCTGTCGTGATTAATTTGTAAGCGCCAAGAACGGCAAATTTTAAACTTTTTAGCCTTCCGGAGACAAATGAATGGTCTGTTTTCATTAAAATTAATATAGGAATAAAAATTAAAGTACCGCTAAGGCGCTTTCATAATTTGGTTCATTTGCAATTTCACCTACTTGTTCTGTGTGAATAACGTTTCCGTTTTCGTCAACAACAATTACAACTCTTGAGTGCAAACCTGCCAAAGCACTCTCTGAAATTTCTAAACCATAGTCTTTTCCAAAACTTCCGTCTTTAAAATCAGAAAGATTTACTACGTTATCTAAGCCTTCAGCACCACAAAAACGTTTTTGGGCAAACGGCAAATCTCTTGAGATACACAGCACAGTTGTATTTTGCAATTCGCTTGCTTTTGCGTTGAAATTTCTAACAGAAGCAGCACAAGTCGATGTGTCAACACTTGGGAAAATATTCAAAACCAATCTTTTTCCTGCAAAATCAGAAAGAGAAACTACTCCCAAATCTTTATTTACCAATTTGAAATCGGGTGCTTTTGAACCTACTTTTGGTAATTCACCACTTGTTTTTACTGGATTTCCTCCTAATGTTACTGTTGCCATTTTTAAATTTTTTATAAGGTTCAAAAGTATGAAAAATATATTTGTGAATTTGAGTTAAATGGAAAAACTCTTTGCTATTCAATTTAAAAAGGTTAGCCACTAATTACACGAATTTTTACTGATCAATTCCTGAAAATTCGTGTAATTAGTGGCTAAAATAGAAGCTTTTTATTGGTTTACATCAAAAGTAGCATCGCCAAACTCATAAAAATCATCAATCCGTCTTCGATTATCGTTACGGTGCTCATAGGAAGATTAAAAACCGCACCAAGACAAGCGCATTGGATTTTCTTTTTATTCAAAACACTTTGCAAAACGCCGATAATGCTAATTGTCATTACCAACAATGTTACAATATTTGTAAAATAAGGTTCAAAGTTTAGGGCGAAAGCCAAACCTAAAGCTAATTCTAAAAAGGCATAAATGTAACCCCAGCTTTTGAATTTTTGGGCAACCACATCATACATCGCATAACTTTCGGCAAAACCTTTTAAATCTAACATTTTAAAGAAAGAAAAAGTCAGGAAAAATCCCGCCATAAAGATTCGCATTCCGGTCATATAATTGAAAAAACCTTCTGAAAATCCAGCGATTAAAGAGATTGTTAAAATGTAGGAGAAGATTAAAACAATTGGCTTATACGTCTGAAACCAAGTTCTTTTGTCAGTTTCAGTAGTTTCAAAAATATTGTGATTCATCATCACATTTTTTTGTGAAAGCTGATATTTTGGATACTCTTTCAAAGCCGATTGCAATTCAGATGTTGGAATATGTTTTTCCATTTCAATGGAAGCTTCGCCTTGTTCCAAATCAATATCCACGTTTTTCACATTTGGAATTTTTTTCAGTAAAAACGAGACTTTTGAAATGCATCCGTCACAAGTCATTCCGGATATTTTATAGGTATGTTTCATAATTTTAAGTGTTGATTTTGTATAATACAAAGGTCGCTCACTTCAGCGAAAGCGCTATTATGAAATTTCTGTAAAGAATATCAATTTTTACAGTTCGTCGATATTTCGGCGTTTGGTTTCTTTCAAAGATTTGTAAAAAGTAGGAGTGAGGCCGGTGATTTTCTTGAATTGACTTGACAAATAAGCCGTGCTACTGAAACCCAATTGATTCGCAATTTCTGAAAGCGATAATTCGTCATAAACTAAAAGTTCTTTGACCTTTTCAATTCTTTGTGAGATGAAATATTTTTCAATCGTAGTTCCTTCAACTTCAGAGAAAAGATTGCTTAAATAGTTGTATTCATAATGCAGTTTATCCGAAAGAATAGTGGAAAGATTTGCATTTACAACCTCTTCAGAATGATGAACTAAGCGGATGATTTCGGTTTTAATTTGTTCAATCAGTCGGCTTTTTTTGTCATCAATTAATTCAAAACCAATATTTTTCAACGAATTTTCTAATTCGAATAATTGTTGTTGCGTAATTTCTTCAGCAGTTTCTACTTCGCCTAATTCTACAGCAATAGGATGAACTCCGATTTTCTCGAATTCATTTTGAACCGCGGTTTTACATCGGTTGCAAACCATATTTTTTATGTAGAATTGCATTTTTTTAATTTTGGAATCAGAGATGACTTTCAATATCCATTCTTTCGTGAAGAATTCTGATAATTTCTAACTCCTCTTTTTTGGAATTAATTCTGTAGAAAATAAAGTGTGATTTTACTTTTGAACGAAAATATCCTTTTCTGATATTTCCAAAATCTAATCCCGATTCAGGTTTTAAAGATAAATATTCAATTTCGTCAATAATCAAATTCAAGTAGCGGTCAGCTTGTTCTGTTGACCAATTTTCAAACGTGTATAACCAAATATTTTCTAGATCATTTTCAGCTTCCTTACTTAATTTAAAAATCATTCTTTTGAATATTTTTTATGAAGGTTGTCTAAAAATGTTTCACGGTGGAAGTTTTCTACAAATCCAGATTTTTCACCTTTTTTTAATTCTTTAATGAGCGTTTCCTTTTTTGTTTCCTCTTGCTCAAACATTCTTAAAGCAGCGCGAACAACTTCGCTAGCAGAAGAAAATTTTCCAGTCTTTACTTGACTATTGATGAAATTGTCAAAATAATCACCAAGTAGAATAGATGTGTTTTTTGCCATAACATATAATTTTATTCAAAAATACCAATTATTGGTATTTATTCCAAATTTGAAATCAATTTTTATAAACAAAAAACGCTCCCAAAAATGAGAGCGTAATTCAATTAGAATGGGGGAAATTTATTTGTCAATGGAACCTAAAACCCGCTTCATAAAATTATTCAGCGCTTCTTTTTTATCGGTACCGTCTTTAATCATTTTATTGACTTCAAGTGCACCATACATATTGGAAATCAATTCTCCAATAACATCAAGCTCTTCATCTTTCAACGACGGAACTTCAGTCAAAGCTTCCAAAACCTCAATGGTTTCAATGATATAATCTTGATCGTTCTCTTCAATAAATTGAGTCAGATGTTTTATAACGGGTAATTTCATTTTAGACTTCTTAGATAGTTAGATTTTTAGACTTCTTAGATTTTAAGCTTCTTAGAGATAGACAAAAGTCGAAGATGTCTAAGCAGTCTAAAAATCTAAAATGCCCAATTAAGCTATTTCACTTACCAATTCTGATAAAACTTCTGCTTTGTTTGTTTGTGTTTGGTTCACTAATTTTCCGTTTACGAAAGTCGCAAAAGTTGGCAAGTTTGAAACATTGGCCAGTTTTCTAGACTCTGGAGAATTTTCAGCGTCAACCAAAACAAAGGTTACATTTTCTGTTTCTGTAGCCAATTTTTTGAATTTCGGCTTCATGATACGACAGTTTCCACACCAAGATGCAGAATATTGAACTACTACTTTTTCATTGGCATTCACCAAATCTTGCAATGTATCTTCGTTTAAATCGATTAACATAGTTTTTGAGTTTTAAAGGTTTAAAGTTTCAAAGTTGCAAAGTTTGAGAGTTTTAAAACTTTGCGACTCTGAAACTTTGTAACTTACTTTTAGTTATTCAAGTAAGAAGCAACACCTTCTCTTGTAGCTTCCATCGCTTCTTTTCCTTCTTCCCAGTTTGCCGGACAAACTTCACCTTTTGTTTGAACGTGCGTGTAAGCGTCAACTAATCTCAAGTATTCTGCAACGTTTCTACCTAATGGCATGTCGTTTACACTTTCGTGGAAAATTTTTCCAGTTTCGTCAATCAAGTAAGTTGCTCTGAAAGTTACGTTTGAACCTTCGATGATTACTGAATCCGTTTCTTCGCTGTATTCTGTAGAATCGATGTCTAAAATTCCAAGAATGTTAGAAAGATTGCGGTTTGTATCTGCCAAGATTGGGTAAGTAACACCTTCAATTCCACCGTTGTTTTTTGGAGTATTTAACCAAGCAAAGTGAACTTCGTTAGTGTCGCAAGAAGCTCCGATAACGATTGTATTTCTTTTTTCAAATTCTGGCAAAGCAGCTTGAAAAGCGTGTAATTCTGTTGGGCAAACAAAAGTAAAATCTTTTGGGTACCAGAACAAAAGCACTTTTTTGTTGTTGTTTACTGCTTCTTCAAAAATGTTGATTTTCAAGTTGTCTCCCATTTCAGAGATGGCGTCAACTGCGATGCTTGGGAATTTTTTTCCTACTAATGACATAAGTATATGGTTTAAAGTTATTTTTTTCTGATGCAAACTTACTACATACAAAGTGTTTTTGATCATAAATATTAATTATAAATATTTATTTTGCAATAGCTTTAAACTATTGTAATTAATATTCTGTCAATTGTATAATTTAATCGAAATATAATTGTTGAATTCCTACTTTTAGTAATTTTCCATTTCATTAATCCTATTATTAAGATTGGTTTTATATATTTGTTTTTAGTTAAAAAATATGCTCAAAAAACAGATTCTTCACACTGTCAACTAAATACGCACTTCAAATTATGAGTTTTTCCAATTTATTTAGAAAGAAAACGGTTCAAGACATTTTAAGACAAGTTGAAAAAAATGAAGCAGATGGACATAATTCTTTAGGCAAGCATTTGACCGCTAGGGATTTGACTGCTTTTGGAATCGCCGCTATCGTTGGAGCCGGAATTTTCAGTACGATTGGAAAAGCGAGTTCTGACGGAGGGCCAGCAGTAATTTTCTTATTCTTATTCACAGCTTTGGCTTGTAGTTTTGCAGCTTTCGCTTACGCGGAATTTGCTTCGATGGTTCCCGTTTCAGGAAGCGCTTACACTTATTCTTATGTAGCTTTTGGCGAATTAATCGCTTGGATTATTGGCTGGGCGTTAATTATGGAATATGCCATCGGAAACATTACCGTAGCCATTTCCTGGAGCGATTACTTCACCGGATTGCTCGAAAGTGGCGGATTACATCTCCCGCAATGGATTCAGATGGATTATTTGACCGCTTCAAACGGATTTACTGACGCAAATGCTTTAATGCAAGGCGGAAAATCTTTTGAAAATTTAGATTCAAGTTTGCAAGATGCGTACACCGCTTGGACGACTTCGCCTGTAATTGGTTCATTTCACTTTGTCGCAGATTTGCCTGCTTTATTCATAATTGTATTGATTACTGCGCTGGTTTACAGAGGAATGAAGGAATCTCGAAACGCCAGCAACTTGATGGTTGTTGTCAAATTGTGTATCATATTATTGGTCATTGCTGTTGGAGTTTTCTACGTAGATACTGACAATTGGGACCCGTTTGCACCAAATGGAGTAGGAGGCGTTTTAAAAGGAGTTTCAGCCGTTTTCTTCGCATATATCGGGTTTGACGCGATTTCCACAACTGCGGAAGAATGTAAAAATCCGCAGAAAGATTTACCAAAAGGAATGATGTGGGCGATTATTATCTGTACCATTTTATACATTGCAATTGCCTTGGTTTTAACCGGAATGGTAAACTATAAATTATTAAATGTTGGCGATCCATTGGCTTTTGTTTTCGATAAATTAGATTTAAAATGGATGTCGGGAATTATTGCTGTGAGTGCCGTGGTTGCTATGGCGAGCGTACTTTTGGTTTTTCAAATGGGACAGCCGAGAATCTGGATGAGCATGAGTCGTGACGGTTTGCTTCCGAAGAAATTTTCTACGGTTCACCCAAGATTTAAAACGCCTTCGTTTGCAACGATAGTAACTGGATTTGTAGTTGCAATTCCTGCCTTATTTTTGAATTTGACAATGGTTACCGATTTGTGTAGTATCGGAACTTTGTTCGCATTTGTATTAGTTTGCGCCGGAGTTTTAGTGTTGCAAAACAAGCCAAATATTCCGCGTGGAAAATTTAAAACGCCTTACATCAATTCAAAATATATTGTTCCGATTTTATTGCTTGCCGGAATTTTTTATTCCTTCAAGTTCAATGAAAAAGCAACAATGGATTTCTTGAATAACGTACCTCAAGTCAACGAGCCAGCTTCGATTGTAACTTCGTTGAACAAAGAACAAACAGCCGAAGTGTATCAGTTTTTAATTGAAAATGACAAGGAAAATGTAAATACAAATAAAACCAATGATTTAGAGCAAATCTTGAGCGAATACCACAACGATTCAGACAAATATTCAAAAGTTGTAGAATCACTTCCAATTGACATTTCTTTGAAATATGAAACTGGTTTTTCATTGTTCAAGCATAAAATTCCGATGTATATTTTCTTGGTGGTTTTATTAGGCTTGACAGTTTGGTCTTGGAGACAGAATTTATCGTTGATTCCGTTATTAGGCTTGGTCAGCTGTCTTTATATGATGGCCGAACTAAGCGTCTGGAACTGGATTTATTTCTTTGCGTGGCTGTTTATCGGTTTGGCAATTTACTTTGGCTATAGCCGAAAAAATAGTAAACTGAATTTTATTCAAGAGTAGAATAAATACATAAAAATAGAAAAATCCGCTTTTTGTGAAAGCGGATTTTTTTATACTTAAACTTTGCAGCAGTAAATTATTTTCTGTGTTCAATTTGTAAGGCAAAAAAATTAATACCTAGAAAAGATTACAAACAAAAAATCCATCTGATTAAGATGGATTTTATTAATTTTATGATTATGGCAATTGCGCCGATCTCATGATATCGTAATCTGAAATTTTTACGCCAGGTAAATTAGAACCATATTTTGCATTGATTGCTTTTGCAAATTCATTAGCAATTAAAGCATAGCCTCTTCCTGTTGGGTGAACTCCATCCAAAGAAAAGGCGCCACCAAAAACGAAATCAGATTTTAAAACATAGTTCTCATATGGAATACCGCTTACTTTTAATTTTGTCAAAATCGCTCTCGCATCAACAAAAGCTAAATTGTGTTGTGTTGCCAGAGCTTGAATCGTAGCATTATATTGTGATGAAGCAGTTTCAATTTCAGCAGCTTCATTTTTAGACAAAACCCATTGGTCTGCCAAAGGAACTGAAACGCCATTGATAGCTTGAGGATTGCCTCCAACTGTTGTTCCGATGAAATTTCTTGAAGTCAAAACCAAGTAATCTTGTGCTGTCGCATGTCGGTACGAAGGCAATCCTAAAGCAGAAAGATTTGTCAGATATTCATCTACCATAACCACTGCATTATTCCCAGCTTGGAAATTTATTCTTCTTCTTGCCGCTTCGTCAGCTGTGATTGCTCCAGCGTTCAAAGCTACTTGAAGTCCGCCATTATAAGCTGCATAACCTGCATTCAATTGTGCCGAAGTTGCCGCGTCTAAAGGAACCGGGTTGTAAGGAACCGTAGTAAAATAAGGAACTGTAGTCACATCTGGAATATTTGAAACGGCTCCTTTTGCGCCATTTGCAGTCAATCTTGTCAATAATTGCGCATAAAGTCCAGCAAAAAGCGTTGGATCTGTAATGTCGTTTGTTCCATAAGTTGCCGGATTTTGGTTTCCAGTTCTGTTTACGCCGGCACCACCTGAAGTAGCATAGCTTAAAACGTCATTATTCCCAATCCAAAGTGTAAAGAAAGTAGCATTTTGCGCTTCAGCGTCAGCGATAACAGTAGTTGATGGTGAAGAGGCAAAACGTACGAAATATGGATTTGCAGTGCCATTTGACAAACCTGCCGCGCTTCCGTAATTTGGAGTTACCAAGTGAAAAATCTTAGCTCCCGGAACTCCCATATTATTAAATGGTCCCGTTAAAACGGTAGTTGCTTCTGTCGTAGGCGTTCCTGGAAGAGTCGCAGGTCCAGAACCGTTAAAGTACAATCTCGGCCCGAAGCTAGGATTTGTAGCGCCTCCGAATAAAAATCCTCCAATATTGTCATTCATATACGGAATCTTAAATTCACCACCGCCAGCCAAAGCAAATTGGTCTGACAATAATTTTGGCCATGAATTTTCCTGTCCTCTTTTATATAAAGCATTATCGCCATATCCTGCTGTCAAGGAATTTCCCAAAGCAATATATTTTGAAAAATCTGCTTCACCAGAGACAATTACAACTGGTTCTTCAGTCGTTGTGTCGTCGTCTGAACTACACGCTGCAAAGGTTAGGGAAACCAAAAACAGCCATTTAAAGTTTTTATTCATAGCTTAATTATTTTGTGTTAGTTAGGAATTTGTATTACAATAATACTACAATTTTTATAAATTCTTAAATTATTAGCTATATTATTTTTATTTGATTAAAAATAGTCATTATATATTGCTTAAATCATTTTTGTCAAAAAAAATCCGCGTAAAATTTGATCTTTCACGCGGATTAAAATTTTTATAAATCTTGAAATTTATTTCAAATGCAAATTGAAATAGTCAGCAATTTTTTGATTCAGATGAATTCTGTCTTTTCCTCTCACATTGTGTTCGTGCGTTGGATACAAGAAATAATCTACTTGTTTTCCTTCATTGATGCACGCTTGGATGAATTCCATGCTGTTTTGCTGTACCACAACTGGATCTTGCGCACCGTGAATCATCAAAAGATGTCCTTTTAAATTTTTCGCCTTGCTGATCACATTCGCTTTTGCATAACCTTCTGGATTTTCTTGTGGCATGTCCATATATCTTTCTCCGTACATCACTTCGTAGTATTTCCAGTCGCAAACCGGACCTCCGGCAACGCCAACTTTAAAAATATCATTATGGTCAAGCATCAAAGAAGTAGTCATAAATCCGCCAAAACTCCATCCATAAACCCCAATTTTATCTTGGTTTACAAACGATTTAGACTTTAAAAATTCCACACCTTTCATCTGGTCAGCCATTTCATTAACGCCTAAATTTCTGTGAATTACGTGCTCAAAATCTCTTCCTCGCGCGTCGCTTCCTCTGTTGTCAACCGTGAAAACTACGTATTCGTTTTGCGCCATGTAAAAATCAAACAAACTTGCGCCTCCAAGCCATTCGTTCTGAACCAATTGCGCATGCGGACCGCCATAAACATAAACCATTACCGGATATTTTTTACTAGCGTCAAAATTCGCCGGATAAATCAATCTTCCGTTTAAAGGCGTTTTTCCGTCGGCAGAAGTGATCGTGACCAATTCCATTTTTGGAAGGTTTGTTTTCCCTGCATAAGGATTCGCTCCTTTTAATAAAGTCGTCGTTTTTTTAGATTTCAAATTTACAATCGACACTTCATTCGGAGTTGTTACATTTGAATATTGGTCATACAAAAGCGTTCCGTCACTGCTTAAGCTTCCGTTATGAAAGCCTGGAATTGTTGTCAACTGCGTTGTTTTTCCAGATTTTAAATCTACTTTGAAAAATTGCCTGTCTAAGCCATTATTAGCAGTCCCGATATAAAAAACATTTTTTCCTTCTTTATCAAAATCTAATAGAGTTGTAATTACGACATTATTGTATCCTAGTTTTCGAATCAATTTTCCATCCGTATTATAAAGGTACAACTGCTCAAAACCGTCTTTTTCACTTCGGTATAAAAACTCAGAATTTGAATTTGGCAAGAAAGTCAGGTCGTGCAGAGGTTCTACATAAGTTGAAGCTTTTTCTTCAAATAAAGTCTTTACCAAAGCACCTGTTGAAGCGTCATATTTGTTTAATTTCAAATGATTTTGCTCTCTGTTCAAAACGCCGACATACACAAATTTTCCGCTTGGTTCCCAAGTAACGCAAGTCAAAAACTGTTCTTTTGGGGCGCCAGTCTGCAATGTCACTGATTTTTTAGAATTGATGTCATAAACCACCAAAGTCACTTCTTCACTTTTTTCGCCCGCCATCGGATATTTGATGTCTTTTGACTTTGCGATTCTTGCGCCAAAATCGATCAGCGGATAACCGGCAACCATCGTTTCATCTTTTTTATAAAACGCTAATTTGTCACTTTTCGAGCTCCACCACATTCCTTTATTTATCCCAAATTCTTGCCTGTGCGTATAATCACTTCCGTTTACAATGCCTTTATTTTCATCGGAAGTTACCGCCGTCGTTCCTGAAGCATTCGTGATTTTAATATTGTTATCGTCTAGCCAAGCCGTATTTTTACCATCCGAAGAAATGGTTTGGTTGCGACCTTCCGAAGAAAAAGCGAATCCGTTTTTCACCTCTTTTTTGGCAACATCGAACTGAATTTGGTATTTAGAATTTTTTCCGTCAATTTCAAATTCTAATGTATTTTGGTCAATCCAAGAATAGGCATACGGAAACATTCGCAGCTGAAATTCATCCGAAGAAAATTTACTTTTCAATGCATTTTGCAATTCGTTTTTTGACACAAGAATCGTTTCTGCCCAATTTCCTTCTTCGCTTTTTGCAACTAGATTAGAATAAGTTTTGTCAAGATAAGTGATTGTTTTTGAATCTTTTCGCCATTGCGGCGCCACAAGATCTTCGACTGCAAAGTTTCGATATTGTCCCGAAGTTGCTTCTTCAATAGTCAGATTTTTTTGCCCGAAAGCAGTAATTCCAACCAAAAGAAACACCGATAAAAATGATATTTTTTTCATACTTAAAAATTAAAGTCGCTAATTTACTTAAAATACTAGTCGCCATAAGAACAGATTGTTACAAATTTGGCAATGTTTTTCTGAACGCCATGATTTATAAAGCTTTAGGATTGTTCTGAAAATAATAACATTGAAGTCGGAAAGATTTTATTATTTTAGCTTCATTTAAATTTTCAAAATGATTTCAGAAGCACAATTCCAAAACGAATTAAAATTAATCATAGAAAACGGAATCCGTGAAGATGTTGGCGACGGCGACCACAGTTCTCTGGCCTGTATTCCCGCTGAGGCACAAGGAAAAGCGAAACTTTTGGTAAAAGATGAAGGCATAATTGCCGGCGTAGAATTTGCCAAAATGATCTTCAAATACGTAGATTCGGCCTTAAAAATAGAGACTTTTATTAACGACGGAACGCCTGTAAAATTTGGCGACGTGGTTTTTCACGTAATAGGAAGTTCGCAGTCGATCTTAAAATCAGAGCGACTGGTTTTAAACGCAATGCAGAGAATGTCAGCAATTGCAACGAAAACAAAGTTTTTTGCCGATTTGTTAGAAGGAACAAAAACAAAGGTTTTAGATACCAGAAAAACGACTCCTGGAATTCGCGCCATCGAAAAATGGGCGGTGAAAATTGGAGGAGGCGAGAACCACCGTTTTGCGCTCTACGACATGATTATGCTGAAAGACAACCACATTGATTTTGCCGGAGGAATTACGAAAGCGATTCAAAAAACAAATGATTATCTGAAAGAAAATAACTTGGATTTGAAGATTATCGTCGAAGCTAGAAATTTAGACGAAGTCAAGGAAATTTTGGCGTCAAAAAATGTTTACAGAATTTTATTAGATAATTTTGATTACAATACTACACGAACTGCAGTAGATTTGATCGGAAGCCAATGCCAGACAGAATCTTCAGGAAATATCAATGAAAAGACAATCCGAGAATATGCAGAATGCGGCGTAGATTTTATCTCTTCTGGGGCGCTGACACATTCCGTTTACAACATGGATTTAAGCTTAAAAGCCATTTAAAAACACAAAAAAGTGACTAAAATAATTGAAGACAAGCTCGAGAAAATTCCGGTTATTAGGCCGCTGATGCATCTTACGCAGAAAATAAAACTGCCGTGGCTTGAAGGTTTGTCGTTCTATGATTTGCTCGAACTTTACTTCATCGGAATTGCAAAAGGGGCGTTTTCTTACCGCGCCAGCGCGATTGCATTTAGCTTTTTCATGGCGCTTTTTCCGTTTGCGCTGTTTATATTGAACTTGATTCCGTATATTCCGATTGAAGGTTTCCAAGCCGATTTTTTGAAATTTGTAGAAGAAAGTGTGCCTCCGAATACCTATGAAGCGATTGCAAAAATTATTAGCGATATTTTAAATAATTCTTATCAAGGCCTGCTTTCTTCAGGTTTCTTGCTTTCGATATTTTTAATGGCAAACGGTGTAAACGCAATTTTGGGAGGTTTTGAGATTTCTCGTCATATCACTGTTACACGAGGTTTTTTTAGGCAATATGCGGTTTCCATCGGCATTGCAATGTTACTTTCGTTATTGTTGATTATCACTGTTTCGTCTATCGTAGTTTTTGAATATTTTATCCATCAGATGAAAAACGACGGTTTTTTTGAAGCGATAAATTTTGTCAGCATTGGGCGTTTTGTCTTTGTCGGAATCATGATTCTTACGGCAACTTCCATACTTTTTAAATTTGGAACAAAACAAACCAGACGCAATTCTTTTTTTAGTATCGGATCCATTTTTACAACGGTTCTGATTATCCTGACTTCCTTTGTTTTTGGTATTTATGTGGTGCGATTTGCCAAATACAATGAACTTTATGGCTCGATCGGAACGCTTTTGATCTTGATGATTTATATCTGGCTGAACTGCATGATTCTGCTTCTCGGATTTGAATTAAATGGCGCAATTAACCGATTAAAGAGGAAGAATTTGTTTAATTAGGTTGTCATTGCGAGCAACAAAACAATCACATAATCATAGAAACTGAACTCATTTATTTCTAGTTTCAAGAAAGAAACCAAACTATTTCTTCAGCTCAAATCCCTTTGGAACAAATAAATAACCCTTTTCATAAATATTAAAATATAATTTCAAAGGCTTTTTTAATCCTGAATAATTGATTTCGTAAATATCTAAAAATCCAGCTCCAGAATCACCTCTTTTTGAAGGAAATGGGCAACAGCTTTCTAGTTTTTTATACGTAATTGCTTCACCTTTTGGACCTGTCAAAGCATTCAAAAACCGCTTTGGATTAATTTCTTCATCGGCTACGCTTTTGTAAAAAATATTGATTGGATAGTTTTTGTCAAATCCATATTTTTTGTCTTTGGCATATTCTGTAATCAAAAACCAGCCGTCTTTTGTCAACACAGGTTCTGGCGCATTGTCGTCCACATTTTTTAATGTAGATTTTGTGCTGATGCAAGAAACTGCGAAGATTCCGATAAATAATAATGCTATAAAAGATTTGATTTTCATTTATTTTGATTTTTTAGTTTGGATAAAATACGAAACGATCGCCGCAATTACAATTCCGATAGATAACGTGAAAAAGACCGTTTGCAATATATAGCTCTTTAAATTAAAATAACTTTTGGCAGCAACTTTGTCTTTTGAAAGTGCAATCATATTCTCGAAAAATTCTGGGGCAATTACCTTGTGAAGGCAGGCTTGCGTTAACGGCATCAGAACTGCAATTACAATCGTCATGTAAAGTCCGGTTGCCGTGCCTTGTTTCCAATCCATATTTCCATAAAAGTAATTTGTCTTTTTTTCTTTCAAGCAAACCGTATAAATTACGCTGGCAAAAAGATAAAACAGGAGTGAAGAAAGCATGTAATAACTAATGTTTTCACCAAAAACGCCCATAACTTTTTCAAAAATAGCCCAAGCCAGATAGCAAAAAGTATAACGAATTCCCCACTTGATTTCAATTGCAAATTTTTTCATTTAATCTTATAAATTGTGCCCAAAAATAAGGGTTTATTTTTATACGTCTTAATTTTTACGACCGAAATTACGGTCAGCTGAAACCGAATTCTTATTTTTGCGCAAACACTCGCAATTATGTATAGTTTTTACGGCACTTGGCCTTGGTATATTTCAGGATTTTTGCTCGGAGCAATCTTGCTGGCACTTATTTATTTCGGAAAAACCTTTGGAATGTCATCAAATTTAAGAACACTTTGTACGATTTCTGGAGCTGGAAAATTTTCAGATTTCTTCAGATTCGATTGGAAATCACAACGCTGGAATCTGGTTGTAGTTTTAGGAGCGATGATTGGCGGTTTTATTGCCGTGAATTATTTAAGCGATGGTTCTGGCGTTCAGATTAATCCACAGACGATTTCGCAATTGCAAGAAATGAAAATCGACACGCCTGTTAATGGAAATCTGCTTCCTGAGAAGTTTACTTTGGCAGAAAATATTTTTACGCCAAAGATTTTTGCCTTTATGCTATTTGGAGGATTGTTGGTTGGTTTTGGCGCAAGATATGCCGGAGGTTGTACTTCAGGTCATGCCATCACTGGAATGAGCAATCTTCAGTTACCGTCTTTAATTGCCGTAATTGGCTTTTTCATTGGCGGATTGATTGCTTCTCACTTTTTACTTCCTCTAATTTTTTAAGCTATGAAATTTATCAAATATTTGATTATCGGAATTGTTTTCGGAATCGTTTTGACCAAATCAGAAGCAGTTTCTTGGTACAGAATCTATGAAATGTTCCAATTTCAGTCGTTTCATATGTTCGGAATCATAATGACCGCAATTTTCGTCGGCGTTATAGGAATCCAGATTTACAAAAGAAATAACGTCAAAGGCTTCGACGGAACGCCGATTTCTATTCCAGACAAAGAAAAAGGTTTTGCCAATTATATCATCGGAGGAACCATTTTCGGACTAGGCTGGGGAATGATCGGAACCTGTCCCGGACCAATATTTATCTTGATTGGCGCAGGTTTTTACGGCATTGGGATCGTTTTGATTGGTGCTTTGATAGGGACTTTTTTATATGGAATTTTGAAGGATAAATTGCCGAGTTAAACACTTGAAAATGAAAAACAATATTCAAGTTTTAAGAGAATCGAAAGGTTTGACGCAAACAGAGCTATCTGAAAAATCTAGACTTTCACTGCGGACAATCCAGCGTATGGAAGCTGGAAATGTGCCAAAGGGTTTTACGCTGAAAGCAATTGCCCAAGCTTTAGAAACAAAACCCGAAGAACTTTTAACTTCTCAAGAATTAACAAACATTGATAGAGCAAAACTGATCAATCTTTCGGCACTATCGGGACTTGTTATTCCTTTTGCAGGGATTATTTTACCGCTAATTTTGACTTATAAAACGAAAGATGCTATTAATAAAGAGCTTGGCAAAAGAATTGTCAGCATCCAAATTATTTTGACGGCAACTCTTTCGGTATTGATGATTATTTGTCCATTTATTCAAAAGAGTTTTTCTATAAAATTTCCGCTATTTCTTGTTCCATTGATTCTTTTTATTTGCCTAAAGCTTCTCGTTGTGTTAATAAACGGAAATAGTTTGATTCACAAAAATGACTTGTCTATTAAGTTGAAATACAGTTTCTTGTGAAGGTTGTCATAAAAATGTCGTAAAATTGACGCAGTATTTTTGTACGAAAAACGGTTTTTAAACCCGAATCTTGCAGAAAAAAACATGAAGATTTTTAAGAAGATTGCAATCGCAATAATTGGATTTATAGTTTTGATAATGTTTGGAGGTTATTTGTATTTTGACCAAAAATTTACGCCTGAAGACAATTATTTAACTGTAAAAAATGAAAGCGGGCTGGTTCCAATTATTTGGTTGGGAACTGACAAAAATGTATTATTAATTCCAGTAAAATTTCCTGACGACAGTACAAAATATTACATGCAATTTGACACAGGCTCTCCATACACGCTGTTTTATTTCAATTCCATTAAAAATGTCAACGGAATTTTAGTCAAAAATAATAAAGCGGCATCTTTTTTTCAAATAGGAAATACCCAAATTTCTTCGGATAAATTCAAGTTATTTAATAATGATAATTTAGATGAAGTGAATGATTCCTTCAAAATAATTGGCACGATTGGAGCTGATATTCTGGAAGATAGAAAAACATTGATTAATCTAAAAGATGGTCAAGTGGCTTTCAATCTTGCAGAAAAACCAAAAGAATTCAAGAATAATCTTTCAGATTTTACATTCAAAAAGCGAAAAATTATTATAAAAGCATTCTTGAATGGTGAAGAAGAAAAGTTTATATATGATTCAGGAACAAGTGCTTATGAGTTATTGACCAATAAAGAAATTTGGCAACAGCTGAAATCTCCAAATTCGAAAGTTGTAGTTGAAAAAGCCAAATCTTGGGAAAATACACTCACGTCTTACACTGCAAATTGTAAAAATAAACTACTTTTAAATAGCAAAGAAATTCCATTGAATGAAGTAACTTATGTCGAAGGCTTTTCTGAAAAACAATACCTGATGATGAAATTTTCGGGAATGACAGGAATGCTGGGTAACAAAATTTTCTTGAAAAATTGCATCTATATTGATTGCATTGACAAAAAAATCGGAATAAATTGAAATAGCTTTAAGCCACCGCATTATTCTCACCGTTTTCAATGGCAATCACTTCTTTATCAGCAATAATCAGCTGCTCTAATTCCTCAATTTTTTCTCTGACAGCTTCAATATAATTATCGTCATTTTTCATACTCGCCAGATATTTCAGCGTTTTTTCATCGTGATGGAAGAAAGTAGTAGCCGACTTAGCGGCTTCGTAATTATCATGTCCTAAAAGTTTCATGACATCAATTCCTACACGCAAACTGGTATCTAAAGTTTCTCTGTAAATGTGCATGATTCCGGCATTCATCTGGTCATAGGCATCATCACGATTTTCAGAACGTACCAAAATATAAAGATGTGGAAAATGTTTTTTTACCATTTCAATCATTAGCATTCGTTCGTCTCTGTCACCAATTGCAATGACTACAATCTGCGCTTCTTTTGCGCCGGCGATTTCCAATAAATCGTGTCGTGTTGCGTCTCCGTAATACACTTTAAAACCTAATTTTCGAAGCGTATTTACATTATCACTGTTATTATCCAAAACTGTTGTTGAAATATTATTGGCTCTTAAAAAACGACCAATTGTATTTCCGAAGTGCCCATAACCAGCAATGATTACGGAGTTGTGTTCTTCTTCCACATCATTTTCATCGCGGTCGTCATCTGGTGTCATCGAGCATTTTGAAGTCAACAAAACTTTCTCGTTAAATAGCATTAAAATTGGTGTGAAAGCCATACTGATAGCGGTAACTGCCATCATCAAATCGGTAATTTCCTTGCTTAAAATATTTTCCTGAAACGAAAAACTCAACAATACAAAAGCAAATTCTCCCACCTGACTTAACCCAAAACTAAAGATGAAATTTTGAGAATAGCCTACTTTGAATGATTTTCCTATTGTGTAAAGAACAGCAATTTTGATAGCCATTAATCCGATAACAAAACTTAAAATTTGAATTGGTTTTAAAAGCAATAATTCGAAGTCAATCGAACTTCCTACGGAGATAAAAAACAATCCCAACAACAATCCCTTAAACGGATCAATTGCAATTTCGAGTTGGTGACGATATTCGCTATTGGCCAATAAAACTCCTGCCAGAAATGCTCCTAAAGCGGGACTTAATCCTACGGAAGTCATCAAAACGGCAATTCCTACGATTAATAATAAAGCGGTCGCCGTAAACATTTCGTTCATTTTCGTTCGCGCCATCATATTAAAAATAGGACGGAGGAGGTATTTTCCAGTAAGAATTACGATTAAAATAGACGATAAAGTCAAAATTGCCTGAATCCACTGCGGGAAATTATCCATAAAATTTTTGGTCGCAATTGTAGTCGAAATGGCTTTCAATTCTGGATTTGCCAATAATGGAAACAATGCCAACATTGGAATAATCGCAATGTCTTGGAACAATAAAACCGCAAAAGAACTTCTTCCTGCCACGGTTTTCATCCAGCCTTTTTCTACCAAAGTCTGCATCACAATTGCAGTGGAAGACATGGAAATAATCATCCCTAAAACCAAGGAAGTTTTCCAATCCAAACCTAAAAGCATCGCAATTATGGATACGATTAAAGTAGTTCCTAAAACTTGTAAACCGCCCATTCCGGCGATTCTTTTTCGCATGCGCCAAAGTCGGGAAGGTTCTAATTCAAGCCCGATTACAAATAGCATCATCACCACACCAAACTCTGCAAAATGCATAATATCGTGGCTTTCTGTCCCAACAAGTTGTAAAAAAGCCGGACCAATTACAACTCCAGCAATCAAATATCCGAGTACGGAACCTAATCCCAAACGTTTGGCAATCGGAACCATAATTACGGCTCCGGCCAGATAAATCATTGCTTGAAAGAAAAATGTGTCCTGCATAAATAAGTTTCTAAGTTTTTAAGTTACTAAGTTACAAAGTTTTTGATTTCAAGGAAGTTACAAAGTTGCAAAGTTTCAAAGTCAATTGGGTTTAAAAAAGTAAAGCGATTTATAATAAACAAAACTTTTTCTCTCAAACCAAAAAACTCTGAAACTCTGCTACTTTGAAACTCTAAAACTTATTTCCAACCGCCGCCTAAAGCTCGGTATAATTCAATATCTGATTCTAATTGGGAACGTTTTAAAGTTGCCAATTCCAGTTCGCTTTGCAACAAATTTCCTTGTGCCACGATTACTTCTAAATAAGTTGCCATTCCGTTTTTGAAAAGCATATCAGAGTTTTTGACTGCTTTTTGCAAAATGGCTACTCTTTTTGAAGCTACCAATTGCTGTTCTTTCAGTTTTTCGATTTTTACCAAGGCATCTGAAACTTCGCCAACTGCCACCAATACTGACTTTCTGAAATTTATTACCGCTTTTTCTCTTTCGATTTTGGCAATTTCATACTGGCTTTTTAATCGTCTTTTTTGCAATAAAGGTTGGGTTAAGCTTCCGGCCACGGTTCCAAATAAGGAAGCCGGCATATTGAACCAATTGCTTGATTCGAAGGAGTTCAAACCGCCGGAAGCTGTAATATTTAAGGCTGGATACATCGATGCTTTTGCGATTCCCACTTTTGCATTTGAAGCTTTTAAAGCCAATTCTGCATTTTTTACATCAGGTCTTCTGCTTACCAAAGAAGCGGGAATTCCGGCTTTCAAATCTTCGTGCAAACCGATGGCATTTAAGGTTGTATTGCGTTCTTTTTTACTCGGAAAACTTCCTGTAATTACGCTCAAAGCATTTTCTTGAATGGCAATATTTTGTTCCAATTCCGGAATTAATTGTGCGGCAACTGCTTGTTGTGCTTCGGCTTGCTGTTGTGCTAAAGAAGTGACTTGGCCTGACTCATATTGCAAATTAATTACAAAAATTGTGCTGTCGTTCAATGTCAAGTTTTTCTTTGCGATAGCCAATTGAGCATCCAACATCAGCAAATTGTAATATCCTTTTGAAACATTCGCAACAATTGTGGTTTGCAAGCCTTTTTTAGCTTCTTCCGATTGCAGATATTCAGCTAAAGCGCTTTGTTTTCTGCTTCTGATTTTGCCCCAAATGTCTGCTTCCCAAGAAAGTCCGAGAACGGCATTGTAATCTTCGATGTGTTTTTTTCCTAGGAAACTGCTGGTGCTCAAACCGTTCAAACTGTTATCTGAAGGTCTATTTGAAGTGGCGGCAACTTGAAGATTCAGCTCAGGGATATTTCCCCATTTTGCCTGTGTCAATTGCCATTGCGCTTGTTCAATATTTTTTTGAGCTGTAAGCAAGTCATAATTTCTCGTTACGGCGCTGTCGATTAATTTTTGCAGGGAAGTTTCTGTGATGAATTCTTTCCAACCTAAATCAGCAACACTCGTCGAATCGTTGTAAGTCACATCCCTGAAATTTTCAGGGAATGCGTCTTTTGGCGTCTCAATATCTTTAGAGACTTTACATGCTGTCAATGTGGTAATTAAAACCAAAACAGCTACATATTTATTGATGTATTTTTTCATTTTTTTGGATAATTAAGCCGCAAATTTTTCTTCGTTGTGAATGACAGCGATTGGTTTTCCGCTAACTTTTTCTTGTAGATATTGGAATATTATAAATAAAACCGGGATGATAAATAGTCCCAGAATTACTCCTGAAATCATACCGCCGGCAGCACCAATACTGATCGAATGGTTACCTTGAGCCGATGGTCCAGTGGCGCTCATCATTGGAATTAATCCAACAACAAAAGCCAGCGACGTCATAATAATTGGTCGTAAACGCAGTTTCGCCGCATCGATGGAAGCTTTCACCAACGATTGCCCTGATTTTCGTTTTTGGACGGCAAATTCTACAATCAAAATTGCATTTTTGGCGAGCAATCCGATAAGCATTACGAGGGCAACTTGAACATAAATATTGTTTTCAATTCCTGTTAAACCAATGGCTACAAATACTCCGAAGATTCCTGTTGGGATTGATAGAATAACCGCCAAAGGCAAAATATAGCTTTCATATTGTGCGGCAAGCAAGAAATAAATGAACACCAAGCACAGTAAGAAAATCGTTGCTGATTGTCCTCCAGAAGCAATTTCTTCACGAGTTTGACCAGAAAATTCATAGCTGTAACCGGCGGGTAATTGCTTTTCTGCAACTTCTTCAATCGCCTTGATCGCATCACCCGAACTAAAGCCTGGTTTTGGAATCGCATTAATCGAAATCGAATTGAATAAATTGTATCTCGAAGCTGTTTCAGAACCATAAATTCGGGTCAATTTTACCAAAGTATTCATCGGAACCATTTCGCCATTTTTATTTTTTACGAAGACATTATTAATAGCCGAAGGATCCGCTCTGTCATTGACATCAGCTTGGACAACAACTCTGTAATATTTCCCGAATCTGTTGAAATCAGAAGCCTGTGCGCTACCAAAATAAGCCTGCATTGTCTGTAAAATATCTTTTACTTTCACGCCTAATTGGTCGGCTTTTGCATCATCAATATCCAATTGCAATTGCGGATAATCAGCTTTGAAAGAAGTAAAAGCAACTGCTATTTCTGGACGTTTCATCAATTCTCCGATAAACTCTTGGGAAACACCGCTGAATTTGTCCAGTTTTCCACCAGTTTTATCTTGCAAGACTAAATCTAAAGCTTCTACATTGCTGAAACCAGGAACGGTTGGGAAACTGAACACGAAGAAACTTCCTCCTGAAATGGCTCCTAATTTGCCCTGAACTTGCGCCATAATTTCGTTGATATCTTTCACTTCGCCACGTTCTTCATTTGGCTTAAGCAATACAAAAACAACTGCTGACGACGGACTTGTGGAATTGGTCAATAAGTTGAAACCAGAAACTGCCGTTACATCTCGTGAAGCGTCTAATTTGCTCAATAAATCTTCAGCTTGCGTCATCACTTTTTGAGTTCCGTCTAATGAAGTTCCTGAAGGTGTGTTTACCGCGATGGCAATAAATCCTTGATCTTCCGTAGGAATAAATCCGGCTGGAGTTGATCTTACCATAAGAACGGTTGCAACGGTAATTAAGGCCAAACCGCCCAAACTAACCCATTTATTTCGAATTAAAAATTTCAATCCGCCAACATAACGGTTCGTTAATGCGTTGAAACTATTGTTGAATCCTATGAAGAATTTTTCTTTAAAACTAGATTTTTTGTAGGGCTTTTCATCGTCGTGTGATGAATGATTGTCTTTTAAAAATAAAGCGGCAAGGGCAGGACTTAAAGTCAAAGCATTTACAGCAGAAATTACAATCGCAATTGCCATCGTGAAAGCAAATTGGCGGTAGAAAACTCCCGTGGAACCTTCCATAAAACCAACAGGCAAAAATACTGCGGCCATAACCAGAGTAATCGAAATAATCGCTCCGGTAATCTCGTGCATGGCTTCGCTGGTTGCCACTTTTGGGGACAAATGTTTGTGTTCCATTTTGGCGTGAACGGCTTCGACGACGACAATTGCATCATCGACCACAATTCCAATCGCTAGAATCAAGGCAAAAAGTGTCAAAAGGTTTATCGAAAACCCGAATAATTGCATGAAAAAGAACGTTCCTAAAATCGCCACAGGAACTGCAATTGCTGGAATTAACGTTGATCTAAAATCCTGAAGGAAAAGAAATACAACGATAAATACCAAGATAAATGCTTCCAATAAAGTGTGTTCCACTTGCTCAATAGATTGATCTAACGAAACTTTTGTGCTGTAGAAAATGTTATGTTTAATTTCTTTCGGAAAATCTTTTGAAGCTTTGACCATCAATTTGTTAATCGCAACTTGGATATCATTTGAATTTGATCCGGCTAACTGGATGATACCAATTACAATTCCTTTTTTGCCGTTCAAACGCGTCAAACTGTTGTAAGAATACGAACCAAGTTCGACTCTTGCCACATCTTTTACACGAAGAATCGAACCGTCTGAATTTGAACGAATTGCGATGTTTTGATAATCTTCTGGTTTGGTAAGTTTTCCTTTGTATTTGATAACATATTCGAAAACTTCGTCGCTTCTTTCTCCGAATTTACCCGGCGCCGCTTCCAAACTTTTGTCTTGAATCGCAGCCATAACTTCGCTTGGAGTTACATTGTACGTTGCCATTTGAGTTGGATTCAACCAAACACGCATCGAATAATCTTTTGTTCCTCCAAAAATAGCAGCCGAACCAACTCCAGGAATACGTTTGATTTCAGGAATAATATTGATTTGGGCATAATTTGCTACGAAAGTTGGATCATATTTGGCTTCATCTTCGGTAAACATTCCGATGGCCATGATGAAGCTGTTTTGCTGTTTTGCAGTCGTGACACCTTGTTGCACAACCTCTGAAGGCAATTGACTTGTAGCTTGGGCAACTCTGTTTTGCACATTTACCGCAGCTTGATCGGCGTCTGTTCCTAATTTGAAGAAAACTGTGATCGCTAAAGTACCGTCGTTACTGGCAGTTGAGCTCATGTACGTCATATTTTCAACACCATTTATAGATTCTTCTAAAGATGGTGCCACCGAACGTAAAACCGTTTCAGCATTCGCTCCGGGATAAACCGCAGTCACCAAAACCGATGGTGGCGCAATGTCAGGAAACTGTTGTAAAGGCAACTTTGTAAGTCCGAGTACACCTAAAATCACCAATAAAATGGAGATTACGGTTGCGAGTACCGGTCTTTGTATGAATATTTTGAACATTTTCGTAAAAATTATTTTTTAGTAATTACTTGGGCAATTTTCGCTGCTTTTTCAGGCTGAATGGCTTGACCTTCTTGAAGTTTGTCGATACCGCTTAAAACGATCTGATCGCCAGATTTTACACCGTCTTTAATCAGATAATTGGAACCGCTTTTTCCGATAATTGTAATCGGCATTTTATTCACTTTGTTCTCTTTATTGACTGTAAAAACAAAGACTTTGTCTTGCATTTCAATCGTAGCAGATTGTGGCACTAAAATCGCGTCAGCATGTTGAATTCCCAAACGGATTCTGCCTGTATTTCCTGAACGTAAAATTCCGTTAGCATTTGGAAAAGTTGCACGAAGTGTTATTGCTCCAGTGTTTTTATCAAATTGACCATCAACCATATCGATTTTTCCTGTTTGAGTATAAGCATTATTATCCGCTAAAATCAAGGTAACTGGAGGCAACGTTTTGATTTTGTCATTAATTGTGTTTCCTGAATATTGCGCTTTGAAGTTGATAAAATCAGTTTCTCCTAAAGAAAAATAGGCGTACACTTCGTGCACATCAGAAAGTTTTGTCAATGGCTCAATATCCGCAGACGAAACTAAGCTTCCTTGTTTTTTTGGAAGCCTTCCGATGTAACCGCTTACTGGCGCTGTGATTGTGGTGTATCCCAAGTTAATTTTGGCAGAACCAACTACGGCTTTTGCTTGGTCTAAATTTGCAGAAGCAATTCTGTGGGAAGCTTTTGCAGTTTTTAATTGATAGTCAGAAACTACTTTGTTTTGAACCAAAGGTGTTAATTTGTCGACTTCTAATTGGGCGTTAATCAAAGCCGCTTCAGCTCCGTGAAGATTTGCCAAAGCATTATTTAATTGCTCACGGAAAGGCTGTTCGTTGATTTTAAAAAGTGGCTGGCCTTTAGTTACATAAGCGCCTTCATCGACGAAAACTTTGTCTAAATTACCGCTTACTTGCGGACGAATTTCCACGTCAACAGTTCCTTGAATAGAAGCTGGATAATCGGTATCAGTGGTTGCGCTTGCATTTTGAATGTCAAAAACAGGAAGAGTTGGTGCGGCGCCAACTGGTGCTTCTGTTTTTTCTGAACACGCGATTAATGTCCAAGCGAAAAGGGTCGTTGTTAAAATTGCATTTTTCATCAGAGTATTGATTTTGAATTTGTTTAAAATTTGATTTACTAAAAAAAACTGTGGGTTGGGGATTGATACTGCTAAAATCTGAGGTTCATATTTATTGTTATTAAATTATCTAACGTTGTTAAGTAAGTTTGTGAAAAAATCCATATATAATTTGTAACCAAAATATCACGTAATAAATTGGGATTAAATCATCTAACAGTGTTAAGTTAATTTTCAAAAAAAAAGATTTGCATCTTTTTACTTCTATAAATTTTCTAACAGTGTTAAGTGAAGGAGGAAATTTTTTTATTTGATGGTATAAATAATGCCACCAATTGCATCTTTTAAAATTTGTTTATTAATATTTTCTAAAGCTTGATTTTGATTGACAATATTAATCGAAATCAAACCGTGGATTACTGAAAAGAATAAAAAATATTTTTGTTTTATCACTTCTTCTGTTGGTTTGGCATTTTTCATTATTTCTGAAATTACACCTGTAAATAATTTATAAGGAGAATCTGAAGCTTCACATTCCCCAGCGCAACAGTTCATTTGCACGCCAAACATCACTTGGTACATTTCAGTATCTGTGAAAGCAAATTCCCAATAAGCCATCCACATCGCTTCTAACTGCTCTTCTGGATTATCTGATTTGGCTTTTGCTTTTTCTAATTCTCGTGATAACATATTAAAACCTCTTCCTGTAAGTTCAGAAAGAATGGCTTCTTTATTTGAGAAATATTCATAGATAATTGGCGCCGTGTATTCGATTCGATCTGCAATTTTTCGCATGCTCAAACCTTGCCAGCCTTCTTCTTTTGCTATGGAATAGGCAGCATCCAGAATGTTTTTTCTGGTCTCTTCTTTTTGTCTTAAAATTCGATCTTTGCTTGCCATCTTTTGATAGTATTAAATTGTTTAACACTGTTAGGCAAATGTACAACTATATCACAGCATGCAAAATAATTTTATCATAATTATTTCTTATACTGTGATAAGTAAAGTACAAATGTCTTAATTTCAGTGGGTTTAGAATATAAATTTAGTGCTTAAGAAATTTGATTTATCTGAATTTACAATCTCATTTATAAGCGAATTATTACTTTCATTCATCTTAAAAGCAACCAAAGATCGGATGGAGAAGGAGCGAATCGCGTCAGTTACCGACAAAGTTCCCTCGGCACTGTCTTTTCTTCCTGTAAAAGGTAAAACATCTGGACCACGTTGTGATTGGCTGTTCACATTCACACGGCTGACCAAATTTACCAAGGGATCAATCAGCCAAGCCAGTTCATCAGAGTCTTGGCTAAAGATACTAACTTGCTGTCCGTGCGTAGAATTAATCAAAAACTGGATTATTTCTTCCAAATCATCAAAAGGAACAACTGGAACAATCGGCCCAAATTGCTCTTCATAATACAATTTCATGTCTTTATTTACAGGATAAACAACTGCTGGATAAAAGAACGAAGCTTTTGTTTTACCGCCATTTTTATTGACAATTTTAGCGCCGTGAGCTTCTGCATCTTTAATACAATCGTTCAAATAATCGATTTTATAAGGTTCAGGAAGCGGTGTCAAATTAACGCCTTCTTCCCAAGGCAGTCCGAATTTCAGTTCAGAAAGAGCTTCGTTGAATTTTTTTAGGAATTCGTCGGCAATATTTCGTTGTACGAATACAATTTTTAAAGCCGTACAGCGCTGTCCGTTAAAAGAAAGCGAACCTGAGAGTGTTTCTTTTACGGCTAAATCTAAATCTGCTTTTGCCGTAATTACCGACGCATTTTTGGCATCTAAACCTAAAACCGCACGAAGCTGATTTACTTTCGGATGCTGTTTTTTCAATTCATTTGCCACACGGCTAGAACCGATTAAAGTCAATACATTAATTTTCCCAGATTGCATCAATCCTGGAATAATTACGTTCCCGCGTCCATAAATCACGTTGATAACGCCTTTTGGAAAAGCTTCCTGAAAGGCTTCCTGCAAAGGATAATGCAATAAAGTTCCGAATTTTGGCGGTTTGAAAAGTATGGTATTTCCCATAATCAACGCGGGAATCAGCGTTGTAAAAGTTTCATTCAAGGGATAATTGAAAGGTCCCATGCAAAGTACGACTCCCAGAGGAGAACGGCGAACTTGCGCGGCAATTCCTTCCACGATTTGAAAGCCTGAAGAATCTCTGTCAATGTCTTTCAAAGCGTCGATTGTGGCATAAATATATTCCACGGTTCGGTCAAATTCTTTTATGGAATCGGCATACGATTTCCCAATTTCCCACATGATTAATTTGACAACGGTTTCTTTTTTGGCGATCATTTTCCTTGTGAAATGCTCGACGTGGCTGATTCTTTCAGAAACGTTCATCGTCGGCCATTCACCGCGACCGTCATTATAAGCGACAACCGCAGCATCAAGCGATTCCATGGCTTCTTTTTCGGTTCCGACGGGATAGCTTCCTATTAATTTCTGCTTTAATCCATTGGCCGTTTTGATGTAAACAGGGGAATAAACTTCATGGACTTCGCCGTTCCAAGGTTTCATTTCTCCGTTGCTCAAATAGCGCTTTTGGTGGATTTCTTCAATTCTATGCTGTTCCGGAATTTGGTTTTCTTCTACGAAAAGCTGTTCCAGATGCTCTTCAAAATTTTTGGTGTTGCTCATGAGAATTTAATTTAACGAAATTATTCTAACAAAGTAAAGCTCCAAATTACGAAGAAAATTTTAAAATCGCTCCCTATAAAAACACAAACGCAGGAAAAAATTTCCTGCGTCTGTCACTAACTCAAACTTGATAATCTAGTTCGAATAAACCTTTACATAATCCACAATAAATTCCTGCGGAAAGATTTTGTCATCCACTTCTGGACCTCCAAAATTGCCACCGATCGCCACATTTAAGATGATATAAAACGGCTGGTCAAACGGCCAAACGTCAGCATTTTTATCTTTTGGATTAAATGTAAAAACCAGTTGGTCATCTACATAAAAATCCATTTTTTCTTTAGTCCAATCGACTCCATACGTATGAAATCCTTCTTCAATTCTTGGAAACGGCGTCTTTTTTGAACTTGCATGATCGCCGTGATTAGCTTTGGTATGAAGAGTTGTAAAAACCATCCCAGGTTCTTTTCCAACATATTCCAAAATGTCAATTTCGCCTGATTTTGGCCATCCAACTTGCTTGATATTAGAACCTAGCATCCAAAATGCTGGCCAGATTCCTTGTCCGACTGGCAATTTTGCACGCGTTTCTATGTAGCCATATTTGAACTCTTTTTTTCCGGCTGTCGTAATTCTTGTGGAAGTATATTTATCGCCTTCTTTTTTGGCTGTAATTACTAAATTTCCGTTGGTAAACTTGTGATTTTCCTTCGTATAAATTTGGCGCTCGTTATTTCCCCAACCGCAGATGTTTGGGCAGCCGTCGCCTAATTCATAGTTCCAAGTTTTTTCATCCAAAGCTTTTCCTGTGAAATTTTCTTCCCAAATCAGTTTTCCTTTTTTGGCTTGGCCGAAAGAAAAGCTTCCAGTCAAAAGAAATAGTATTGCAATTTTCTTCATAAGATATTAGTTTGAAAAATTAAACGAAGCTTCCATTTTTGTCATAGAATCACCTCCGACAAAAACTTTGAAATCACCAGCTTCAGCTTCCCATTTTTTATTTGCCGAATAAAATTCGATCGTCTTTTCGTCAATTTCAAAGGAAATAGTTTTCGTCTGTCCTGCCTTAATTTCGGTCAATTCAAAACCTTTCAGTTCACGAACCGGACGCGTTACGCTGGCAACCAAATCTCTGATGTACAACTGAACGACTTCTTTTCCATCTACTTTGCTGTTGTTTTTTACAGCTACAGAAACGGTGATTTTTCCGCCTTTGGCAAAAGAATTCTTGTCTAATTTTAAATTAGAATATTCAAATTTTGAATAGCTCAAGCCAAATCCGAAAGGAAATTGCGGCGTATTTTCGATATCAGTGTAATGCGACCAGAAAACGCTTTCAGGATTGTCTGTTGATGGTCTTCCTGTGTTTTTATAGTTGTAATAAATTGGCAACTGTCCTACATTTCTTGGGAAAGACATCGGCAATTTTCCACTTGGATTGTAATCTCCGTATAAAACTTGCGCAATCGCATTTCCGCTTTGTGTTCCCAAATGCCAAGCTTCCAAAATGGCAGGAATATTTTCAGCAGCCCAAGGAATTGTCAACGGACGGCCGTTTTGCAACACTAAAACGACGTTTTTATTTACTTTAAAAACAGCTTCTAATAACTCTTGCTGCACACCCGGAAGTCCGATTTCAGAACGGCTTCTTCCTTCGCCAGACTGCAAACCGTGCTCGCCCAAAACCATGATCACGACATCGGCATTTTTTGCAACGGCAATTGCTTTGTCAAAACCGCTTTTGTCAGTCATGTTTATTTTGGTTTCTGAGATGAATTTTGGATCGCCCAAAGCCACGTCAGCGCCTTTTTCATAAGTAACCGTGTTTCCTTTATAAGTGTTCATTCCTTCCAAGAAAGAAACGGCCGTGTTGTCGTCAGCACCGATTCTCCAGCTTCCAAGCGGACTTGTTTTGTCATTTGCCAAAGCTCCGATTACAGCAATTTTCTGACCTGATTTTTTTAGCGGTAGCAAATTGTTGTTGTTCTTTAAAAGCACGATTGATTTTTTTGCCATGTCTAAAACTCCGTCTTGAAATTCTTGCTTTCCGGTAGTTTCTTTTTCGCGCGCTTCGTCGCAATATTTATATGGATTTTCGAATAGTCCCAATAAGAATTTTACTTTTAAAATCCTTCTAACGGAGTCGTCGATTTTATCTTCAGAAACTTTTCCTTCTTTGACCAAAGCGACTAAATGATTTAAATATCCGTAGGATTCCATGTCCATGTCAGAGCCCGCGTTTGCCGCGAACATTGCCGCTTCTTTCAAATCTTTGGCGTAGCCGTGAGGAATCATTTCTGCTAAAGAACCCCAGTCAGAAACTACGAAGCCTTTGAAATTCCATTCGCCTTTCAGCAAATCTCGTTGCAGGTATTTGTTTCCCGTTGCCGGAATTCCTTCCAATTCATTGAACGAATTCATGAAGGTCAAAACGCCAGCGTCAACTGTGGCTTTGAAAGGAGGAAGGATGATGTTGTGCAATGTGTTATCGCTGACATCAACCGTATTATAATCACGCCCCGATTCGGCGAATCCATAACCTGCAAAGTGTTTTGTACAAGCGGCAATGTGAAATTCGTCAAATTTATCGCCTTGAAAACCGCGAACTCTGGCAATTGCGATTTGGCTTCCCAAGTAAGGATCTTCGCCAGCGCCTTCCATAACTCTTCCCCAGCGGGCGTCACGGGTGATGTCAACCATTGGCGCAAACGTCCAGTTTAAGCCGGCAACTGCAGCTTCGGCAGCGGCAATTTCTGCTGATTTTTCCATAGCTTTTAAATCCCAAGAAGCGGCTTCCGCCAAAGGAATTGGGCTTACAGTTTTATATCCGTGGACAACATCAAAGCCAAAAATCAATGGAATACCTAAACGTGTTTCTTCTACGGCGATTTTCTGCATTGCTTTCACGTCTTTTACGCCGCGAATGTTTAGCATGGAACCGACTAAACCTTTTTTAATATTTTCATATTTTTTAGAAGCTTCGCCTTCTGATGGAACAGGACCAGTTACGTCCCAAAAACCGTTGTATTGGTTCATCTGTCCGACTTTTTCTTCCAAAGTCATTAATTTTAGTACAGAATCTACTTTTTGGTCAATTGGAGATTTTCTTTTTTCTGAAAAAGCAGTTTGTTTTGAAGAGCCGCAACTTATGGCGAATGCCAGAAAACCTGCGAACAATCCGTATTTTGTTATTGTGTTGTATTTCATTATAATTTGGGAATAGTTTCAATAAATAAGAAGGCTAGGAGTGCTAGCCTTCTTAAAATTGAAGTAAAAAAGTGTAAAATTTATTGGTAAACGCGGATGTAATCTACTTCCATGGTTGATGACGTGAACGCTGGATCAATGCTTCCACCGAAAGTACCGCCCATTGCAAAGTTCATGATCAAGAAGAAATTTGCGTTGAAAGGCAATGTCGTAGTGTTGTCAACTGAATGGAAAGGAGTTGTCTGGTCATCAACATAAAAGCTGATTTTTGTCGGACTCCAAATTACTTTGTAAATGTGAAATTCAGAAGAGGCATTGGCAATTGTTGTTGTTCCCGTATTTGGATTTCCGCCCGAACGACCTGGATAATGAAGCGTTCCATGAATTACATTTGGTTCGTTTCCTTTGTGTTCCATCACGTCGATTTCACCGCAAGCTGGCCAAGGATTTGTTTGGTAATTAGCACCAAGCATCCAAAGTGCTGGCCAAGTGCCGCCACCGGAAGGTAATTTTGCTCTGAATTCTATTTTTCCATACGTAAATTCCATCTTATTCTCGCTTACTAATCTTGCAGAAGTGTAAGAAGCGCCTTCGTAACTTTCTTTTTTAGCCGTAATTTTTAATAAACCGCCTTCAACTTTTACGTTTTCAGGACGACTTGTGTAATATTGCGCTTCACCATTTCCCCAGCCATTGTCACCTCTTCCAAGGTTATAACTCCAGTTTGCCGGATTTGGGGCACCTTGAATATTAAATTCATCTTGCCAGATTAGGTTTGTATAATCAGTTCCGGGATCAACTGGTCCGCCACCTTGAACAGGAGGTTGGGAGCTGAAGATAAAATACCAAGCTAATCCAGGATCATTTCCTGGGACTGCTCTAATTACCATTTTATTAGCATCAATTGACAAGATATCATATTTTGCAGCATTGATATAATAACCCATAAAACCGTTATCAGTAAAACTCATTTCGGTTCCGGTTTTAAATTCTGGTGCAACCAATGAACTTGACGGTGCAAGACTTACAATTTTTTCAGCTCCAGTGTCATAGTTCAAACATAAATCAGATGATGACGGCTGGCCACCAACGCCAGTATAAGAAGCATTGAAAAATGTTTTTCCGAAGTTATTTAATTTGTATTTAATCACATCACCGTCTTTTGTAAACGTAAGTTCGTTGTCATATAAACAACTGCTGTCAGGAGAACCTTCTTTTTCAAAAGGACTTGCAGCATAATAGCCAGGGACGTGATTTGCTGCCAAATCACCATTATTTGGGCCAACACCCAAGTGTCCTGGAAGAGCTGCTGCCCAATACCAAGTTTTAGATGCTCCGTTTGTTAATAAATCAGCTGTAAGAGGATCAGAGAAATCACTGAAAACATCTTCTACATTGAAAGAAGCACTGCTTGTAACGCCCCCTTTTCCAATTGCAACGACAGTTACAAGATAAGAGTTTACGCCATTTTTAGTAAATTGTTTTGTGTATTCTCCGCCAGAAACAGTAACATTTGACAAGTCTTCAAAAATGTATTTAAAGCTTCCTGCATTTTCAGCCTTTGCTTTTAATATTACTTTTCCTGAACCATCGCCATTTGGATTTTCAGCGTTAGCACCTACTTTTTCATAGGTTAGCGATATATTTTTTGGTGCTGTAAGATTTCCGAACGATTTGTCATCATCTTGACAGCTAAATGCGGTTACGATGAGCAGCAGCATTATACCGAAATTATTTAAAAAATTTCTCATAGCATTAATTTGAAAGTTTAACGTCATCAAAATAGTATGTTGCCCCAGTTCCATTGTTTCCAAAGTCAAAGAAAAGCACTACATTTTGGTAGTTATTGTTATTATTTATTCCTGATAAGTCATAAGTAAGTTCTTCCCATCCATTTGCTACTGTTGTAGTTGCAGGAAGTTCAGTGTTGATTCCTGTATTTCCAGAATTTTCTAGTTTCAATAAGACTTGGATTCCGGCTTGTGGTGACCACACTTTGATTTTTATCTTGTGGTATGTTGAGAAATCAATAGGTTCGCTTAAAGTAATTGCTGTTCCTGCCCAAACTTCAGCCCCGGCAACTTTCACAACTTGTGCTACAAAACCACTTGTATTAATTCCGTTTTGTTGCGGATTTGCGATTCTTGAAGCATAAGCATTTCCAAAATCTCCAAAACCATAATCAATTACAGATTCAAATGTCAATGGAAGTGTTTTAATTGTGCCACCATCTGTCAAACGAATGTCATCAAAATAATAAGTATCTCCGGTTCCATTGTTTCCAAAATTGAAGAATAAAATCGCTTTTGAATATGATTTTGACATATCTACTCCAGAAAAATCATACGTCAGATACTGCCAGCTATTTGCCACAGTCGTAACCTGATCAACTTCAAAGTTAGTATTCGCATCATTTAAATTTTCTATTTTGAATTTCACGGTTACACCAACAGCAGGAGACCAAACTTTTACTCTAAATTTATTTTGAGTAGCTGTAAAATTTATCTGGCTGTCTAAAACCATTGTTGTTCCCGCCCAAACTTCAGCACCTGGCGTTTTGATTGATTTTGCCACGTGAGCACTTAAATTTATACCTGAGATATCTGGATTCGCTACCATTGAAGTGGCCGCATTTCCAAAATCGCTGAACTGGTAATTCAAAGTAGCATTTTCAAAAGTAATAGGCAATACAACAGGATTTGTGATGGTCACTGTTTTAATCATTTCAGCAGTTGCAACTCCTCCGCTGTAAGCAACAACTTTTACTTGATAAGTTCCAATTGCGCTGTATGTATGGGAAATAGTTTCGCCCTGCATAAATTGTGTTGGAGTTTCGCTTGAATTTTCTCCAAACCAAACCTCAAAATATGTTTCAAAATCTGCTGTTGCAGTTACACCAATAGTGAAACTATCGCCCGCAGCTGGAGTTACAATTACATCTAAATTTTCAGGAGCTTTAAAAGAAACAGTCAGAGGCAGTAAAGCTTCGGTTGTTTTGCCGTTAATTCCTGTAGCAATAATTTTTACGTTATATTGACCTTCAGCATATATATGGGTTGTGTTTTGCCCCACAGATAAAATTGCTGGTTCAGCAGTTGCATCGCCATAAAAAACTTCATAGCTGACAACACCTTCGCCGTGAGGCTGAATAGTTACTAAGCCAGAGTTGTTTTGGGTAATTGTAAAAAGACCGGATATATTAGCCGGAGCATCTGCATTGTCAAAAAAGCCTGTGCTTGAGTCATCTTCAGAACAGCCAATCAGTAATCCGACAAAGAATATACTAATAATTAATTTTAAATTTTTCATAATTCAGTATGTTTTAGTATCCAGGATTTTGTTGCCATAAACCGTTTGAGAATTGAATTTCTTCAAATGGAATAGGGAATACCTCATTTTTATTTGCTGTAAATCCGTCAATCTCGATTGCCGCTCTTCCCGTTCTTACCAAGTCAAAGAAACGGTGTCCTTCGCCAACAAGTTCTAATCTTCTTTCTTGCCAGATAAAAGTAGTCAAAGTCGATCCGGTTGCGTTAATATCATGATTTGTATCTCCAAAAGCTCTTCTTCTGACTTGGTTTAAATAACCAAGGGCTTTTGCATCGTCAATATTTCCTCTGTTAAAAGCTTCAGCCGCCATTAATAAGACATCTGCATAACGAATTGCTCTGTAGTTATTTGGATTTGTCAGGTTTAAATCACCTTGGGCTTCTGCGCTTCTTTTTCTAGGCAAATATTTTCTGTTGAAATAACCCGTATCCTCATTTCCTTGGCCAAAAGTTACTCCATTGCCATTACTCCAAGAAGTGTTTGCGGCTGCGAATGCGGCGATATCAAGAATCGCAACATCTCTTCTTTTATCTGCAGCATCAAAAGCGTTGTAAGTTTCTGCTGTTGGAATATTGAAACTATAGCCAGAAGAAAATAATGGTCCGTCAAAATTTCTTACGCCCATAAAACCTACAGCTACGTTTCCTTCACTGCATTGCAGACATCCAAAACCAGCACCTTCAACGTCAGTGTATTGTACTTCTAAGAGTGATTCTACACCATTTTCACCTTCCATTTCGAAGATTTTCGTATAATCTTGAACTAAAGAATAACCGCCAGTTTGAGTAATCAAATTTTCTAAAACAGCCGCAGATTCTGCAAATTTGTCTTGGTATAAATAAGCTTTTCCAAGCAAAGCCTGTGCAGCGCCTTTTGTAACTCTTCCGGTTTGTGCTGCTGTTGGGCTCAAATTATCAATAGCATACAGCAAATCGGCTTCTATTGAAGCATAAACTTCTTCTTTTGTTGAACGAGGAATTGATTTTTCATCGCCAAGCTTGAATCTAGCATCACCTTTCATTGGAATACCTCCAAACCATTTCACTAATTCAAAGTGGAAATAAGCACGTAAAAATCTAGTTTCAGCAATGACTTGTTCCTTTCCTTCAAAATCAGTTTTGTCTTTGAATTCTAAAATGAAATTTGCTCTATTTACACCAGCAAACATCCAGTTCCAAACATCTCTTAAGTTGCTATTTACTGGCGTGTGGATCATATCATCTACTTGCTGAAAACCGATAACGTCAGTTTGGCTTTCACCACCCGCTAAAGTATTGTCAGAAGCAATTTCTCCTAATAAAACATTTACATAAGTTGATTGTAAAATGTCATAAACTGCAATTAATGCAAAATCATACTCTTCTTTTGAGTTGAAATAATTTTCAGAGTCTATTGAATAAGCAGGCTTACGTTCAATAAAATCGTCAGAGCAAGAGAAAAATGTTGTAAAGACAACAATTGCGGTTACTGCTTTAAAAATATTGTTTTTCATTTTCATAAAATTTAAAAATTAATGCTAGCGCCTAGCATGAATGTTCTTGGAACAGGATAAAATCCGTTATCGATTCCGCCACCAATCGGAGCTCCAGTTGAAGCAGCAGCATCATAACCCATATATTTTGAAAAAGTATAAAGATTGTTGACAGCGACGTATAATCTAGTTTTTGTCAATCCTGCTTTTTCAAATAATGCTGGATCAAGCGTAAAGCCAAGTTCTACTTTTTGGATTCTAACAAATGAAGCGTCTTCTACAAAATAGTCAGAAAAAACATTGTTGCTTGTTGCTCCAGTTGTAACTCTTGGAACAGAATTGCTTGTCCCTTCACCATTCCATCTGTCAAGTGTGTAATTCAAACGATTCGCATCAGAAAGTACTCTTTCATAGTTTCTTACCATATCATTTCCAATGTTAGCAAATGAATATACTGAAAAATCAAAGTTTTTGTAGTTCAGCGTAAAGTTAAAACCCATTGTCGCTGCGGGAATCGGATCTCCAACATAAGTTCTATCTTTTGTATCGATAACTCCGTCACCATTGAGATCTACATATCGAAGATCTCCAGGTGCTGCATTGGCTCCAAGCGCTACTTGCGATGGATGTGCATCGACTTCTGCCTGGTTTTGAAAAATGCCATCAGTTTTGTATCCATAAAAATAACCAAGCGGTTTTCCGACTTCCATTCTAGCCATTGCAGGCTGTCCTACGCCAAATCCTGTTGTTTCAATAAAACCAGTTCCATTTTCTACCTCTGTAACTTTGTTTTTTAGGAAAGTTACATTGTAATTAAGGTTTACAGATAAATTATCTGAAATTTTGTCTTTGTAATTAATGGCAAATTCAAGTCCGTAATTTTTTACTGCACCGGCATTTACAGTTGGAGCGCTTGCTCCAGGAGCTCCAATTCCGATAATTCCTGATACAGGAAGGCCAGGAATAAGCAATTTATCTCTAACGTCGATAAAGAAATCTGAAGTGAGTTCTACTTTATCATTGAAAAGTCTGGCATCTAAACCAACATCGAATTTTTTAGATTCTTCCCATTGCAAATCTGGATTTGGAATCTGCCCAGTTGCAGTTCCAGTCGTGATTGCTCCGTTGAAAACATAAACAGCTTCACCATTTAATAAACTTAAATAGCCATTATTTGGAATTTGGTCATTTCCTAAAACCCCATAACTAGCTCTGAATTTTAAGAAATTTATTATTTTACTTTCCCCAAAGAAATTCTCGTCAGAAACTATCCATCCTCCTGTAAACGAAGGGAAGTAGGCGACGCGATTGTTAGGGCCAAATTTTGTTGATGAATCACGTCTTAACATTGCAGAAAGAAGGTACTTTCCTTTATAATCATACTGAAGTCTTCCAAAGTAAGAAAGTCGTCTTTCGTCATAGCTGTAAGAACTTACAGGTTTTGATGCAGAAACTCCAGTAGTCAAATTAATATCTGCATTTTCCCAAGTATTGTTTGGAACATCGAAACCTGTTGCAGTTAGTCCGTTTCCATACTCTTTAAATATAGTTGTTCCTGCAGTTAAAGAAAAGTTGTGCGTTTCAGCAATTGACTTTTTATATTCGCCATAAAGGTCAAAAGAATAGTTGTTATCATTGACAGCTCCTTGAGAAACACTGCTTCTTTGAACGTCAAAAACTTTTCCGCCATAGCTGATTTGCTTTGAGAAATTTCTTGATTCGCTGTTTGAACTGTTGAATCCGATTCTGCTGGTAAGCACAAAACCACTAAAAAGATCATAGTTTAGACCAAAAGTACCGTTGATTTTTTTAAAATTATAATCATTATAAGTATTTGCAATTTGTGCTAATGGATTAATGATTTCATTTCCTAAACCTGCGGTATTTGGAACTAACGTGAAATCTCCATTTGCATCATACGGATTTAAAGTTGCTGGCGTATTCAAAGCATTAAACAAAACAGAACCCAGACCAAATTCATTAAGAGTTCTTCTTGAAAAATAAGTATAATTTACATTTGCCTGCATTTTAAGTTTTTCAGTAACATCAGCTGTCAATGCAATTCTTGCTGTATTTCTTAAAAATCCTGATTTTTCACCGCCAACGATACCATCTTGGTCTAAGTGTGAACCACTCACCGCATAAGTAATCTTTTCAGATCCGCCTGAAATAGACAAATCATGGCTGATTACTGGTACGCTTTTTTGAAATACTTCATCTTGCCAATCTGTTCCTTTTCCTAAACCTGAAGCATTTGGGTAAGGAAGCGGTTTTCCATTGTTTGCATAACTTTCATTTAAAAGCAGTGCATATTCTGTTGCGTTTAGTAAAGGCAACTTTCTAGAAGTTTCTTGAAATCCTGTATAAGTATTGTATGAAATTTTAGCTTTTGAATTCTTTCTCCCGCTTTTAGTGGTAATCAAGATAACTCCGTTAGCCGCAATAGTTCCATAGATAGCCGCTTGCGCATCTTTCAATACGGTCATCGTTTCGATATCGCTTGGATTTATAAGGTCTAAATCTCCCACATATCCGTCAATAATTACGGTAGGCTTATTCTCACCGTTTGTGGCGACACCTCTGATTCTGATAACCGTTCCAGCACCTGGCGCTCCAGAACTTTGATTTACATTAACTCCAGAAACTGTTCCTTGTAAAGCTTGTGAAGCTAAAATTGGCTTGATGGCCTGAATCATTTCCCCTTTTACAATAGAAACAGCTCCAGTAACATCTCTTTTTTTCTGGCTTCCATAACCAATAACCACGACTTCATCTAAAGATTTTTGATCAGTAGAAAGCTGCACATTTATTGTTTCGCTTTTTGTAACCTTGAATTCATAATCTGCATATCCTATATAAGATATGACCAGTGTCGAACCAGACGGGACTTTTGAAAGTGTGAAATTTCCGTCCATGTCGGCGTTAGTTTGAAGAGTACCGTTTTTAACCGATACATTCGCTCCAGGCAAAGTTAAGCCTGTTTGAGCTTCTGTTACTTTTCCTCTAATTTCATATTCCTGAGAATAGCAGAAAGATGAAATGAGAATGAAAGCAAATAGAAAAAAGTTTGACTTCATATTAGTTTGTTTTTTTGTGATTTAGTAAAATTAGGGGAGTTAAATAAGAATCTGATAAAAATAACCACAACAAAAAATATACATCTTAAAAATTTATTCTCTAAATTTTATTATTCTGAATAACTTCAAGTGTTAACAGTAAATTAAGATATAATTTATGTTCTGTTAACGCAATGAAATTTGTTGAGAAAAACGCAATTACAACGTTGTTGTTGTGGTGTTGTATAGGTAAATTTGAACAATGTTGTGTTGTATTATATAGAAAGTATGTACTCAACAAGCCCCTGTTCGTGCGGTAAATCCATTTTTTTACGCAAACGATATCGTTTTATCTCAACACTTCGTACAGAAATGTTCAATAATGGCGCAATTTCCTTTGAAGAAAGATTTAATCGCAAATAAGCGCAAAGCCTCAAATCATTGGGAGTTAATGATGAGTGCAGATTTTTGACTTTTTTAAGAAAATCTTTATCTGCATTATTAAAGGCATCCTTAAAGATGTTCCAAGTGTCTTCTTCACTGATGTTTTTATTAATCGTGCTGATTACAGATTTCACATTTGTATTTCCTTCTTCAGAATTTCGTTTTAAATCTTCTTTGATTTCGCTCAAAAGTTCATTCTTTTTAATCAAGCTCATCGTTGAAGCAGCCAATTCTCGATTTTTACTTTCGAAATCTTGTTCCAATTGCTGGTTTTTGATTTTCATCAGCTGTTGTTCTGTTTCTAGTTCTTTGATTTCAAGAAGACGGTTGTTTTCTTCGATCAATTTTTCTTTTTGGCTGTGGTAGTAATTTTTATAAGTTCGGTTTACAAAATACGCAATAATCAGCAATACGATTACATAAATAAATACTGCGAAATTAGTTCTATACCAAGGTTTTAAAATTGTAAACGAATACGAAATCACATTTTCAGAAAGCGTATTTCCTATTTTCGCGCGAACCTTAAAAACATAATCTCCAGAAGATAGATTCTTAAAGTTAATACTCGGTTTTGTACTCCAAGTGCTCCAATCGTCTTGAAAACCTTCTAAAAAATACTGATATTCAGCATTTATATATTTATTGAATTCTGGAACCGTATACGAAAAAGTGACATTGTTTTCAGCAAATTTAAACTCAGAAGAATTCAAAACCGAAGCGTAGCGTATTTTCTCATTCGATCGATTCACGGAAACGGTTGCCATCAAAATCTTATAAGTATTGAAATTCAGATCGTCTAAATTTACCGTGTAATAACCATCTGTAGTTCCAATTAAATAAAGCGAATTTGAAAGCTGCGTGATGTTTTCATAACCCAGCATAGAATTCGTCAGACTCGAAGGAATTGGGATAATATTGTGCTTTAACTGTGTGCTTAATTTTCCAAAGGAGAAATAATTGATATAATTTTTTGTAAAAAACCAAAGCCTGTCTGAATTATCAACCATTAGTTTCCCAGAAGTATAGCTGTCTTTTTCAAACACTTTACTTAAAGTGTTGTCTTTTTCAAATTTCTTTGTCTTAGGATCGAGCTTAAAAATTCCTTCTTTATAAGAATAATAAATCGTATTATTGAATTTGGTCAGTCCCGCATTTTTTCCTTTGGACGGATTTTTATAGGTTTCAAAACTTTTCGTTCCTCGCAAATCTTTGTCCAGTTGGAATCTGAAAACGCCTTTATATTCATGGCTGACATAAACTTCATAGCTATTCGTAATTTCAAAATACTTCGAAGAATAGTCAAATCCCGAGATTTTGTTTCTGAAAATCCATTGGTTGTTTACCTTTTCTAAAACAGAGATTCCATAATAATTTCCCTGTAAAAGCACATTTTCTTTCTCAGGAACGGTTTCAAATTTCCACGTTCCAGAAACCGCGAAAATATGATTTGCCGTATTTCCGTTGATAATATAAGTTCCAGAATCATGACCGCAAAAAAGCGCGCCTTGATAAGAAAACAGCGACCAAACCTGGCCTTTAGTATCGCTTATAAATTTAAAATCTTCAGCGCTTCCTTGCTTTTTATAAAATAATCCTTGATTTGTTCCAACGTATAAATTGCCATTGTGAAGAATGGAAGTGTAAACCGTACCCAAAATTCCAGTATCGTCAGCAAAAGTTCGAACGGCAGATTTTAAATTGATGCAATTGATGCCGTTGTCTAAGCCAATCCAAAGGTTTTTATCAGCGTCTTCAAAAATCGAAAGTGCCGTATTATTGCTCAGGCCTTTATTTTGCGTAATGTGATAGACGACTTTTCCTTCCTTTGAAAGGAGGAAAATTCCGTTTGAAACGGTGCCGATCGCAAAACTTCCGTCTGCCAAAAGCTGGCTGCTGTAAACGCTGCTGGAAGAAAGTTCAGAATCGGCTTCAATATTCCATTTGGCAATCGTTTTTTCAGATAAATTATAAAAGCCGTTAAACTGCGTCTGAAGCAAAAGGCTTCCGTTTCTCGAAAAAATGTTCACGATTTTATTAGTCATGATCATTTTATCACTAGAAATAAGCTTTCCGACGCCATTTTCAATTTCAAAAAGGCCTTCGCCATACGTTTGAAAATAAATAGAATTATTGGCTTTGAAAGCTCTGTTAATGCTAGATTTTGGCGAAATTATTTTGAACTTCTCCGTTTTTGTATCGTATAAAAATATCTGGTTCAGCGACTGAAAGATTACCCATTGGTCAAAGTCGATGATATTCCAAATCTGTTCGTCGTCAACTAATTTATTTTTGATCGTTTTGCTCAATGAAAAGTATTTCAAGATACCGTTTTCTTGACGTTTCCAATAGCCAAATTCCATGTAACAGCCTGTGTAAATTCTATCATTAATGGTTTTTACAGAACGTATAATTGTTTCATTTGGCGAAGGATAAAGTCGCCAGTTAGCGCCGTTGAATTCAAGCAAACCTTCGTTATTTGCAAAATAAACATACTGATTTTCATCTTGAGAAATCATCCAGTTTTGGTTTCCGGCGCCATAATTCTGCGAAGAAAATTTTAAAATGGGAGGAAGCTCTTGAGAAAATCCCAAGACAAAGAAAAAGAGCAGGAGCAAGGAAACATTTTTAAGCAAAGCCAGATAGATTAGTTTGGAATCACGAATATACGATTACAGAACAAAATATAATTTTCTGGCTTGGAATTTTTTTAGAGTTTACTGTATTTCCCATAAAAAGGAAACCCGCAAGAGTTGAATCTTACGGATTTATAAAAATTAAAAGTTGTTATTAAATGATTTCTGCGCTTAATCCAGCTTCTAGAAGACTTGAACATTGTGGCTTAAGTTCGTCTAAAGCACCCGTTTTTACAGTGCATTTTCCCTTATAGTGAATGATAATTGAACATTGTTCGGCTTGTTCTGCAGTGTGACTGCAAACGCGAATCAAGGTTTCAATAACGTGGTCAAAAGTATTCACATCGTCATTATAAACTATGATTTCGTTGTTTAAACCAACTTGTTCTTCAACTAAAACTTCTTCTAAAACTTGTTCTTTTGTACTCATAATCAAAAGTTTAGGCTAAATTTACATATTTTAGGGCAACCCAATTGTTTCTTTGTTGCTTTTTAACATAAGTAAGTCCTTTTTCAGTGCACGAAGCATCAATTGCAGGAATATCTTCTTCATAAAAACCGCTCAAAAACAACGTGCCGTTTTCATTTAAACAGTCCACATATTGCTGCATGTCGTTCAGCAAAATATTACGGTTGATATTGGCAATAATCGTGTCGTATTTTTTTCCTTTCAATAAGGAAGCGTCGCCTTCATAAACCGAAATATGCTTGCAATTATTGCGTTCTGCATTTTCAACGGAATTCAAATAACACCAGTTGTCAATGTCAATTGCGTCAATCGGCTGTGCACCTTTCATTTCTGCCAAAATCGCTAAGATTGCAGTGCCACAACCCATATCTAAAGTCTTCTTTCCTTCAAAATCATTCTCTAAAATGTGCTGAATCATCATGTGGGTTGTTTCGTGGTGGCCAGTTCCAAAAGACATTTTTGGTTCAATAACGATGTCATATTCCGCATCTGTTTTTTCATGAAATGGAGCGCGAACATGGCAGATTCCATCCACGTCGATGGCTTCAAAATTCTTCTCCCATTCCTCATTCCAGTTGACCTGCTCAATTTCTTCGACAGTATAACTTACCGTGAATTCAGGAGAATTTAATATAAAAATATCATCCAGAACATCTTCTGTCCAAAGAGCTTTTTGGATGTAAGCAGAAACGCCAGTCTCAGTTTCTATAAAGCTTTCAAAGGGTTTTTCGCCTAATTCAGCTACTAAAATTTCTGAACCTAGTTCTTTTGGTTCTACTTTAAAATGATATCCCAGATAGGTAATTGCCATAACATTAATTTTTTGCAAAGGTAATATTCTCATAACATACGGCGACTAAAATTAATATTAAGTTTGCATTATGTTAACCTGAGCAGATTTTTGTGCAAACATAAGAAACTAATTTATCCTAAATGTTTCTAGATTGTAAACTAAACTTTGCCAAATCAAATTCTAACACAACTTTAAATGAAAAAGCTTTTTCTTCTATGTTCACTTCTTTTGGCGACAATTTCAAATGCCCAAGAGATTAAGGTTACCACAAAAGACAATGATTTAAAACTGCCGACGCTTCCTTATTACAACTTCGGGCGAGGCGTGGGTCTTACTTCTCCAGACAGTATTTTTCAGCTTAATCTGCGTTTTAGAATGCAAAATCGCGTGAGCTATATTCAAAATGAGGGTGAAGACGCTGCTTATGACGGACAAATCAGGAGATTGCGTCTGCGCTTTGACGGTTATGTTGGGAATCCAAAATTTTTATACGCATTGCAGCTTTCTTTTGCGCCAGGCGATGTGGGTGAAATTGAAGAGGGAGAAAATATAAATATAATTCGTGATGCGGTAGTATATTATCGCCCAAATAAAACGTGGAGTTTCAGTTTCGGACAAACAAAATTGCCGGGCAACAGACAAAGAGTAAATTCTTCAGGAGGCTTGCAGTTAACTGATAGAACGATTAACAATGCGAAATTCACCATTGACCGTGATTTTGGTTTCCAAGCCTATTATCTAAACGAATATGCTGATAAATTTTCTTACAATGTAAAAACAGCAGTTTCAACAGGAGAAGGAAGAAACTGGACAAAAAGCAATGATAACGGAGTAGCTTTGACCGGAAAATTAGAACTGTTGCCATTAGGCGCATTTACAAAAGACGGAGTTTATTATGAAGGAGATATTGCCCGTGAGAAATCGCCAAAAGTGATGCTTTCAGGAGGCTTCCAGCAAAATAACCACGCAAGAAGAACACAAGGACAATTAGGCCAGGATTTGTTTGAACAACGAACAATGAAAGCCGTTTTTGCTGATGCCATGTTCAAATATAACGGTTGGGCGCTGATGTCAAGTTATATGTCACGAACGGCAAAAGATCCGATTACTTTTAATCCAGAAGATACTACAGAGATTCAATATGTTTATACTGGTAGCGGTTTTGACTATCAAGCGAGCTATCTTTTTCCATCGAATTATGAAGTCATCGGACGATTTTCTACGCAAAAAGTAAATAAAGACATTCAGGATTTGGCTCCAGATGCAAAGCAATATAGCATTGGTGTGACAAAATACCTTTGGGAACATGCTTTTAAATTGCAAGGCGAATTAACGCTTGACGATTTGAACTATTTTGACGGCACTTCTAAACAGAATTGGTATATCAGATTTCAAGTTGAAATCGGGATTTAATTATTATTCATTCACATATTCAAAATAATCCTTTTCAAGCGCGTCGATTTCTGCTATTAAAAAGTCATAGAAATTGCCCTTGAAAACTTCACGGTCATCACCAAATTTGTCGTACTCTACGGTTATGGTTTCGCCGTTCACATAAGCCCGATATAAATTGCCGCTTCTCTTGAAAAACAATTGACCAAGGGAAATGGCATTATTTTTTTCAGCTTCTTCGTATTTTTCTTCATAAGAAAGCCAGTCGGGAAAATTAGGGTCGGCGGCCAAACCATAGACAAAAAAACCGTATCCGAATTTCCAAGCAGGCAAGACGTCAAATTCTTCTGGGCGTTTCCAGATTTCTTCTTTGACTTCTAAAATTAAGGAGCCGAAGGTGGACAGAAATTCGCGGACATCCTCATTGAAATGAAATCCTTTTGCTGCTTCATAATTTTGGATTATCGCTTTGGTTGCAGGATTTGATTTTGACGTAAAAAGCATAAAATCGTCATTTAAATCTTGTAATCTATTTTTAAAATCATCGAGTGTCGCCATTATTATTCGCAAATTTGTGTGTTATTTAAAATTAGATAATTAAAAGCTAGAATCAAATAATAATTTATATTTTATTATCATTTTCAATTAAAATTAAACAAAAAAATCCCGCCAGAACAGCGGGATTAATTTCTCAACTGGCTTAAAAATTAAAGAACAAGCTTGCCAGTTAAGGGTTCAACTACTTAACAACTAACTTCTTTGTAATTCCTTCAGATGTCTTTACTAGATAAATTCCTGATGCCATTGCAGCAGTGTCAATCGTCAAGGCATTTTTTGCGCTGTGGACTAATTTCCCTGCAAAGTCATATACTTCAATGTCTGCCACGCGGTTGAAATACACTATTCCATCCACCGCAGGATTTGGGAACAGCACAAAAGTCTTTTGCGAAGCGCCATATTCTGGAGTAGAAAGGTTTTCAGTATTCACTTCAAAAATGGTCAAAGTACCGCTGATTTCGTTTGCCACAATGATGTAATCTTTATTTGTAGGGCTGTTCGCTGCGCTGATATACGTGATGCCTTCCGGACCGTGATCGCCAGCATAAGCAGAAACACTTCTGTTGTTTTTATAGTCAACAAATTTTACATCGTTTGGATTTGTTACGTCATAAACCATCACGCCGCCAACGCGTTCCAAACCGATAAAAGCAAAAGTTTTTCCAGAAATTCTAGCCAAAGTCACACCTTCAGGCTCTGGACCTTTGGCACGGCTTCTTACTTTTCGTCCATTTTCTTCATGATCAGCATTGAATAAAGGTGCAATCGACGGAGTGAAAGCAGTGTACATTTCAAAGTCATCGCCACTGTCAAAAACCAATTGTTTTGTGTCAGCATTAAAGATTGAAAATGAGCGTCCGCCTAAAGCATAAATCTGTTCAAAATCAGCATTGGCATTAGTATTTCCTGAAAATGCAGAAGCTCTGAATCTTCCCGCATTATACGTTTCTTTTAACATTGAAGCTTGCGGATAATTAGCAGGATTTAAAGTGTAAGCTGCAGCGCCAACTACAATTCTTTCCACAAAACCAGTATATTCTTTTTCGTCTCCTTCGTTAGCCGTCACTATAAAATTAGAACCTCCAACCGAGTAACTTGCAATACCGTCAGGCTGATAAAAAGATTTAATAGGCCAGTTGGCAATTAAAATTTCGCCGTTGTTATCAGAAATATCAGCACCATTTCCAACTACGCTCATGTCTTTTGTTCCTAAAGCCCAAACAGAAGTATAGGTGTTATTTGCCAAATTAATTTCAGCAATAGCATTATTTTCTTGCAAGGCAACCCATGCTTTTTGAGAATCAGTACTAAACGTAATGTATTCAGGCTCAAAATCTTGCGAGAGCGTACTTGAAGCTTTTAATTTTCTAACGCCATTGGCAATAAGAGTGGCTTCTTGTGCATTAAACTGCGTAAAATACATCGTCGTTACATTGGCTTGCGTCAAATTTGAAATGCCTCCGGCAATGTTTATTACGCTCACAGAACCTTCTGGATCAACAGAATAATCTGCGTTTGGCTGGCCTTCGTTTGCCGTCAAAACCTTTGTTCCATCTGGCGTAAATGTGATCATATCTGGCAATGCGCCAACGGCAACCTGCTTTTGAAAAACACCGTCAGTATTGAAAAACACGACTGAACCGTTTAAAGCTTCGTTTGCATTTGGAGAAGCCACAGCCACGATTCCGTTTTTCACGGCAACGCTCGTTACGCCGCCATAAGGATTCATGTCAATTGAATTTATAGTTACTGGAGCTTCTGGATTTGAGAAATTTATAATATCTAAAAAGCCGGCAACAGCACTCGTTGTGAATAATTTTTGAGTCGCAGGATCATGAACCACGATCTCGCAAGTACTTGCATTGTTTCCTGAAGGATCAAAACTTCTTACATAATTTAAAGTAATGTCTTGGTTTGGAACCGGAGCCAGTCTGTCGTTATCCTTAATATAAATTGTAGCCTGCGGATTTCCAGTAATGCTAAAATTCACCGGATTTTCAAGTGACAAGACAAAATATTCAGCCTGCTGCTCTTCTAAAGTATCATCAATAATCGGAATTTGGATGGTTTGCGTCAACGGACTTCCAGCCGTAAAATTTAAAGCCTGCGTGGCCAAAGTAAAATCATTGGCGTCAGCCGTACTGAAAGGAGCGCCTTTTACCACTAAATTTACCGAACCCGTTGTTGGGCTTACCAAATTCAATACAAAATTTAAAGTTCCAGCATTTTCGTTTACAGTTACAAAATTAGAAGCCATGCCTATTTTTGCTTCAAAAGGAGCCGTCGTGAACGTTGCCGATTTAATTGTCGTAATTGCATTGTTGCTTACATCTTCTACCAAATTCGGCAAAAGCGCTAAGTAATAATTCTGGCTGTTCGCTAAAGCGGAAGTTGGAACAATCGTAATCACATTAGCTGCGAAAGTAGCTGTAAACGGAACCAAAGTGCCCGTTGCATTATTCAAGCGAAGTTCCACTAGCGAAGCTGCATTTGTATTTGTAATGGCGCTGTCGTTAATCAACCTTACATTTTCATTGAAAGTTAGCGTAGGATTTGTTGCAACGGCAATGTTTGTGCTGGCATTTGCTGGCGCAAAAGCTACATTTGGAGCCGTGGTGTCTGCGCCTCCTAAAGAAGTTCCGTTTGCTGTAAAATTATCAAAGCGGTTGTTTCCAACAGTTCCGGCAGTTCCTTGTTCAAATTCTACTTTTAATTTAAAATTTGCATTGTTATCCGTAGCAGGAAGGGCACTGAAATCTAATGTTTCCAAAACAGGATTTCCATCAACAGGAGTAATTGTTGTAAAAGGAACGAAAGTTGTTCCGTCCACAGAATAGGACCATTTCTGCAATCCTGCACCAGAACCAGAACGGCGTGTTGTAAATTTTACAATTGTGTTTTCATGATTGGTTGTCGGCAATGTAAAAACTAACGCACTTCCAATTGGGTCATTAAAACGCAAATGTGTACCGGAAGGATCGTTGTTTTGGGCATTTAAATTTAAGACGTTGAAGTTTTGGTTTACGCCTCCTACAAAATCAATTGCCGAAATTCCTTGGATGTTTGCTATAATTGAAGCGCCGCCTAGCGTTTGAGAAGGCGTGGTGATTGCTGCAACAGAAGCATTGTTGTTAAAGTTCCAATAATGCATCAGCTCTTGTGCCGACGATAATTGTGAGGAAAGAAATAACGCTGTGAGGAAAAGCGTTCGCTCTAAGCTGAAGTAATTGTTTGACATAGTTGTGGTTGATTAATTTAACCGCAAAAGTCAAGCTACAATGTTATTTCAAGATTACTAAGAAATAAAACAAAGATTAAGATAAGAAGGGGTTATGTTTAGAAAAAGTTATGGCGTAATATTTGCTTAATATTTAGGAAATGAAAAAGCCTAGAAGTGATTCTAGGCTTGGTTTTTTTACCAAAGATTTGCGGATTTTATTTCAAGAAAATCTGTGAATCTGCGGTTATTTTATTTAAACTCCAGCAACGATAGCAGAAAAATCAGTCGCTTTTAAAGCTGCACCGCCAATCAAACCACCGTCAACATCTGGTTTAGAAAAAATTTCTTTAGCGTTTTCTGGCTTAACACTTCCTCCATAAAGGATTGAAACGTTGTCAGCTACGTCAGCTCCAAATTTAGCAGCGATTGTTTCTCTGATGAATTTGTGCATTTCTTGTGCTTGTTCTGGTGAAGCTGTTTCTCCAGTTCCGATTGCCCAAACTGGCTCATACGCCAAGATAATATTTTCCCAATCTTTAGCTTCTAAATGAAACAAAGCATCTTTCAATTGGTTTTCCACTAAATTAAAATGTTGCTCAGATTGTCTGTCTTTCAGTTCTTCTCCGAAACAGAAAATAACTTCTAATTCATGTTTCAAAGCCGTGTTTACTTTTTCAGCCAAAAGCGCATCCGTTTCGTGGAAATAAGCTCTTCTTTCAGAATGTCCTAAAATCACGATATTTACACCGATGCTTTTCAACATGTCAGCAGAAATTTCTCCTGTGAAAGCGCCAGCTTCAGATTGGTGCATGTTTTGTGCAGCAACACCAATGTTTGTAAACTGCAAATGCTCTACAGCCGAAGATAAATTCACGAAAGTTGGCGCTACTATCACGCGAGCTTCAACATCGTTTGGCAATTTGTCAATCAAATCGTTTAATAAATCTTCAGTTTCTTCCGCATTTTTATGCATTTTCCAGTTTCCTGCAACAATCTTTGTTCTCATTTAGTTTAATTTTTTTAATGTAGTGTTTATTTTATCAAAGTCGGTTTCAATAGCTCTGTAGATTACTATTTTTCCTTTTTTGTCAATCACAATATATCTCGGAATCCAGTCTAAATCAACTGCTTTGCCAAAAGTTCCTTTCATGCCGTCTTTTGCTAAATAATGTTCACCGACATTTAATTGATGCTTTTCAATTCCTGATTTCCACTTTTCTGCAGTTTTGTCAAGGGAAATAAAAACGTAATCTGCTTTTGTATTTTTTCCAATCATGTCTTTTACTTTTGGCATTGCTTTTACGCAGTCGCCACACCAGGAAGCCCAGAAATCTAATACTAAAGTTTTGCCTTTATGCTTTGCAATAATATCTTGGAATGAAATTTCTTTTCCATCTAAAGCCACCAATTTTTCGGCTAATGCTTCTTTTGAAAATTCTGTTTTTTGCGCTTTAGAACAAGAAATGGTTCCAAAGACTATTAGAAGTGATAAAAATATTTTTCTCATTTTGTTCTTTTTAAGATAAGCAAATATAATATTTAGTTTTCAGAAAGGTTTATTAAATTTTGGAAGGAAAGCAGGTTTTTTACGCAACCGTTTTCGTGAGGAAGTTTTATTTTACGCAAAGAAGCGCAAAGATTTTTCGCAAAGTTTAGCAAAGTTTCATTGCGGTTTCAAAACAAAGCAAAAAAATCCCAATCAATGACTGGGATTTCTCTATAATTTAAAAGCTATTTAAAATAAGCTTGGATATTTCACAGGATTTACTTCGCTCATAATAGCATATACTTTTTCATAAATATCTTCTGCAGAAGGTTTTGAAAAATAATCACCGTCAGTTCCATAAGCTGGTCGGTGTGCTTTTGCTGCCAAAGTTTCAGGCTTGCTGTCTAAATGTTTGTAACCGTTCTGTTCGTCTAAAATCTGCTGCAAAATAAAGGCAGAAGCACCACCAGGAACGTCTTCGTCGATGACCAAAAGCCTATTGGTTTTAGTCAAAGATTTTATGATATCATGATTTACGTCAAAAGGAAGCAGTGACTGAATATCAATAATTTCCGCATCAATTCCAATTTCTAATAATTCTTTTGCTGCTTGTTCTACCAAACGCAAAGTCGAGCCATAAGAAACTAGCGTAATGTCTTTTCCTTCTTTCAATGTTTCTACAACGCCAATCGGAGTCTTGAATTCGCCAATGTTTGTAGGCATTTTTTCTTTTAAACGGTATCCGTTCAAACATTCAATTACTAAAGCCGGTTCGTCAGTTTCTAGCAAAGTATTATAAAAACCTGCCGCTTTTGTCATATTTCTCGGAACCAAAACGTGAATCCCGCGGATAGCATTGATAATCATTCCCATGGGCGAACCTGAATGCCAGATTCCTTCTAAGCGGTGGCCGCGCGTTCTGATTATTAAAGGTGCTTTTTGTTTGCCACGCGTTCTATATTGTAAAGTCGCCAAGTCATCGCTCATGATTTGAATCGCATATAAAAGGTAATCCAAATACTGAATTTCAGCAATCGGGCGAAGGCCTCTCAAAGCCATCCCGATTCCTTGGCCTAAAATGGTAGCTTCACGAATTCCAACATCTGCAACTCTGTGTTCGCCATATTTTTCCTGCATTCCTTCCAAACCTTGGTTCACGTCGCCAATGTTTCCGGCATCTTCTCCAAAGATTAAAGTTTCTGGATATTTGCTGAAAATCGCATCAAAATTATCACGAATGACCAATCTTGCATCGACTTGCTCGGCATTTTCGTCATACGTCGGAAGCACTTCTTTTACAGAAAATACATTTTTATCCGATTCTGAAAATAGGTTAGAGCTGAATTTTGGCTGTATTTTTTTAGTGTAATCTGTAATCCATTTTGCTAGTTCATTTCTGCCGTTTTCTTTTACGATAATTCGCAAAACTTTTCGTGCTGCTAACAAAATGTCTTTTCTGATCGGCTCTTTTATAGAAGACAAATCAGCACTATATTTTTGGATAAAAACTTCGTTGTCGCTTGATTTTGCAATGCTTTCCAAAACAGAAAGCAGTTCTTTTTGCTCGTTTTTGATTGGTTCAACAAATGCGTTCCAAGCGGCTTTTTTACCTTCTAAAACTTCTTTTTTGATGACAGTTTCCATTTCGTCCAGCTCTTCTTGTGAAGCCATGTTTGTAGCAATCATCCACAATTTCATTTGGCGAAGACAGTCGAAATCAGCTTCCCAAGCCAATCTAGCTTCATTTTTATAACGTTCGTGAGAACCTGAAGTCGAGTGTCCTTGCGGTTGCGTCAATTCTTGAACGTGAATCAAAACAGGTACGTGTTCTTCTCTTGCAATTTGCGCCGCTTGCTCATACGCAGTTATCAAAGCCGGATAATCCCAACCTTTTACGCGAATGATTTCGTAGCCTTTACTGTCATTGTCTCTTTGAAAACCTTTCAAGATTTCAGAGATATTTTCTTTTGTAGTCTGATGTCTGGCATGAACAGAAATTCCATATTCATCATCCCAAACGCTCATTACCATCGGTACTTGCAAAACTCCGGCAGCGTTTATGGTTTCAAAAAACAAGCCTTCAGAAGTACTTGCATTTCCGATTGTTCCCCAAGCGATTTCATTTCCGTTGATCGAAAAATTTGTTTTATTGTTGATTCCGGTAACGTTTCTGTAGATTTTTGAAGCCTGCGCCAATCCTAATAATCTCGGCATTTGTCCAGCAGTAGGAGAGATGTCGGCGCTAGAATTTTTCTGCATCACAAGATTTTTCCAAGAACCGTCTTCATTCAGACTGTGTGTTGCGAAATGGCCTCCCATTTGGCGTCCAGCTGACATCGGATCGTGCTCGATGTCAGTATGGCCGTACAAACCTGCAAAAAATTGCTGGATATTCATCTGACCGATTGCCATCATAAAAGTCTGGTCGCGGTAATATCCTGAACGAAAATCTCCGTTTTTGAATGCCTTTGCCATCGCCAATTGCGGCACTTCTTTTCCGTCTCCGAAAATTCCGAATTTTGCCTTTCCTGTCAAGACTTCGCGTCTTCCCAAAAGACTGCATTCTCTGCTGGTTACGGCAATTTTAAAGTCATTTATTATTTCGGTTTTGAAATCTTCAAACGAAAGTTCTTTTTTGGAAGCTATTTGTGTCATAATTGGAATTTCTTGTGGTAACAAATTTAGGGAAATATCCTTATAAAACAAAAAAGCGGTGATTTAATTATCTGCAATCAATTTGCAATGTTTAGTGGTTTGGATGAAATATAAACGGTAAAACAAAGAAATAAATGTGTTTTATGTAATTTTAAGGAAAATTATCACTTATTTACAACCATTTTCGTGTAAATAAATTTGTCAGCGTTTTTGGGCTCAACGTAATTATGAATCGAATTTTCTCATTGTAATTCGGCTGCGCAATTTCCCAGCCATTATTAGAATAGACAGGAAAATACAATTCAAAATAATCCTGCACCAAATTTAGTCTGATACCGCTATCATACACAAAATCAGGATTGTTGTATTTGCTTTTTAAAAATCCGATGTCGCCATAAGCTTCAATCCAGTTCCAAATGCTGTAACCAGCATTCAAAGTCGTCATCCATTGGCTTGCGAATTGTTCGTTAAGCTTTGACTTAAATCCGCCTTCGGCAATGATATATTGCTGGCTGTAAAGTCCCGTGCTTTCTGATCTTCCTAAATAATTATAGTCAAAAAGATAATCCGTCGGGCGATCCAAAGCAAAACTGAAATAATCGCCTTGTGATTTGTTGTATAAAAAAGTTCCGGCGTACAATCTCAAATGCAGTTGGCGGTTGTCTTCGTATAATTTTCTAAAGGAAATATCCGTAGCCAATTTTCCGAATTTTCCTGCCAGTTGCAAATCTCCGTTGAAGTAAAAATGATTTGTAATTTCGTTCTTAGTATTGGAATAGCGCGCATTGAAAACCGAATAATTCTGTTCTTCATTGACTTCATAAATCGTTTCGTCACGATGTACTGTAACTTGCCTGAAAACAATAGATTGCATTCTGTTATCACGAAAATTATCAGGTCGAATTCGCATCACAATCGACGGATTGAAGCGCAAATAAGCAGCGTCTGGCTGATAGTGAAAATAAGAACCGCTTAAATAATACCTTACATTAAAAAGATTTGAATCGCGATTGTTTTGATTTACGGCCAATGAAAATGAGCCTGTCAGTGATTCTGTTTTTGGCGAATAAATTGGATTTATGTCAAATATAAAAGGCTTATCTAAAATCGTCTTGTTGTGAAAGCGCATTCCAGGGGAAATTCCGTCATAAAAATTGTAAGTAATCGTTGGCACATACAAAATCTGGTTGTAATAAGGATCTTCCAAATCTTTCATGAAATTGAATTTTATCGGACGGTTTTGCGATAAAAATCCGCCAAGCGATTTCCAATTGTTCCTCAAATTATATTCAGGAACTTCATTTTTATAATTCAAGACAATTTTATCAGCATCTTTTCTAGGTAACGTAAAAGTGCTATCGTTGCTCACATTTTCAATCCATTCTTTAAAAACTACCTGATCTTTTTTTACACCATAAACAGGAATCGGAACCGTGACATCGGTCTTATTTCTGACGGTAAAAGTTACGCTGTCTTTGGTTTTTGAAACTCTTGTAAATTTGTAATCAATGATATCTCTTGAGTCAATAATCGTATTGAAAAACCAATTGATATCTTTTCCAGAATTGGATTGCAGTGTGTTTTCAAAGTCGTTTCGCGTGGTTAATTTCTGCGAATTCATTGCATAAAATTCGTTGATGCTGGTTTTGACAATATCTTTTTCTAGATAGTTGTCAAGGTATTTCAAACTCAATCCAGATCTATATTTACTGGCAATCTGTTCATTGAATTTTATCAGAGTATTTTTTGGATCTCCCAATGGCTGGTCTAAATTTTTACGTGCCATAAGCATATAAAAATAGCTGTATTGTTCATTAAAATCAATGGTTGTCAGGTTGTAACCGCGCAAAAGCCACCATTGTGAAATACTTCCCATCATTTTGCTGTTTGGATGAAATTCGTCAATATATTTCATCATCGTATACACTTGAATGGCGTCATAAACCCAGTTGTCATCACGCGGATTAAGGCGCAAACTCGTCTTCAAATAATTATTCAGATAGGTTTTCAGAAACTTGATTTCAAACAAAAACTCATCCGGAAACGGACTCAAAAACGCAGGAAGCTGGTTCAATCCATAAAACGGACTACGTTCATAATCGGTCTGTGAAACCGTGATTTTTTCATGCGGATATTTCCCTATATTTTCATTGACATAATTCACGATTTTGTCGATAATCAAAGCTTTTTGAATTTCATTCAGCCGATTTTCACGAAGATTGGTTTCGACATTTACAATGCCATTTTTATAGCTGTAAAACGTAGTTTTCGGCTCAAAAAATAAGTTGAAATCAGTTCTGCTTTTTCCTGATAATTCATAGTTAGTAATTGAATCGCTATTTGAAATGTTTATTTCGTTCAAGTCAGAAGTCAGTTGAAAATTGACAGGAATTTTTATAGACAAATCGAAATCTGCAACGCCATTTGAAATATCATCCAAATTATAATTGCTGTATTTTACAAATTCGTGGTTTTCAAATCGGGCAGGAGTGAGGTACCAATTTTTAAGAATTATTTGGCCGTCGTCGTTCCAGCCATATTTTGTAAAACGGTCTTTTGGGATTTTTACCGTATATTTTAATTTCAAAATTGCCTTTTGGTAAGGCAGAATTTTCTCCGCCAAATTGACTTCAATTACGTCAGGATGCCTTTCAAAACGGTGCCATCCTAATAATGAATTTTGTGCATCAGAAATTAAAATTTCATCTGTTTTTCCTCTTTCGCTATCATCGGCCAAGTGAAAACTTCTGACAAATTCATCAGAAAAACGTTTTGCCAAAGGCGTATTTTTATTAGAATAGGCATTGTTCCAATCGTTCAAGACAATCGAAGAAAGCGTATCGCCTGACTGATTGTAAAACGTAATTTCCTGTTCTACAAAAACTGATTTTTCTTCATAACTAATCGTCGCATTCATCTTGATATGATGTTGCGCATTTCCTTTAAAACTCAAGAAAATTAGGGAAAAACAAAAAGCAATTTTTAAGAAATTATTCAATTGTTGGGAATCAAAATTAATAGTTCAAAGCCGTTTTCTAAATTTACGTAGAAAATGCAAGACAAGTTTAATTATTATTAGATTCAATTCCTAATAAAGGTTGCTTAAGATTAGATTAAAAAGAAAAAGCCGTCAATTATGACAGCTTTCTTATAATTATGACATCTATTTAAAACTTTGCAACTTAGTCGCTTTGCAACTTTGTAACTCTTTTTAAAAATTCGGACTCAAATTATATTTCTTGTAAAAAGTATCCAAAACTTCTAAAACTTCGTCTTCATTATCTACAATTTTAATCAAATCTAAATCACCCGGAGAAACGTTAGCATATTTTTCAATAAGAACCGTTTTTACCCATTCCATAAGGCCTGACCAGAAATCTCTTCCTACCAAAATAATTGGAAATTTTCCGATTTTTTTAGTTTGAATCAATGTAATCGCTTCGAATAATTCATCCAAAGTTCCAAAACCTCCCGGCATGACGACGAAACCTTGCGAATACTTCACGAACATCACTTTTCTTACGAAGAAATAATCGAAATTCAAGTTTTTATCTTTGTCGATGTAAGGATTGTAATGAGTTTCAAAAGGCAAATCTATGTTTAGTCCAACGGAAGTTCCGCCACCTAAATGAGCGCCTTTATTTCCAGCTTCCATGATTCCAGGACCGCCACCAGTGATGACACCGTAACCGGCTTTACTGATTTTATAAGCAATTTTTTCAGCCAATAAATATTGCGGATCTTCAGGTTTTGTTCTGGCAGAGCCAAAAATAGAAACACACGGTCCGATTCGTCCCATCGCTTCATAACCGTTCACAAACTCGGACATAATTTTAAAAATTGCCCACGAGTCGTTACTTCGAATTTCGTTCCAAGTTTTTTGTTGTAATTTATCTTTTATTAAATCGTCTTCGTTATCGAAAATTTCTTTTTTCATCTTTCTTAAATTTTTTCAGCCTGCTAAAGTAATTCTTTTTTCAAGAATTGAGCAGTATAGCTTTTTTTATTTTTCGCTACTTCTTCAGGAGTTCCTTTGGCAATCAGCTGTCCGCCACCTTTTCCGCCTTCTGGACCAATGTCGATGATGTAATCGGCCAGCTTGATTACGTCCATATTATGTTCAATAATCAAGACCGTATTTCCTTTATCAACCAGTTTTTCAATGACTTCCATCAAAACGCGGATGTCTTCAAAATGCAAACCAGTTGTGGGTTCGTCTAAGATATAAAACGTGTTTCCGGTATCTTTTTTGGATAATTCTCCAGCTAATTTAATACGTTGTGCTTCACCGCCTGAAAGTGTTGTACTTTGTTGGCCAAGAGTTATATAGCCCAAACCGACATCTTCCAAAGCTTTCACTTTTCTATAAATTTTTGGAATATTTTCAAAGAAAGGAACGGCTTCTGCAACCGTCATATTTAAGACGTCAGAAATCGATTTTCCTTTGTATCTGATTTCTAAAGTTTCTCTGTTAAAACGTTTTCCTTGACAGGTTTCACATTCCACGTAAACATCTGGAAGAAAGCTCATTTCAATGGTTCTCACGCCAGAACCTTCGCATGTTTCACATCTTCCGCCATTCACATTAAAGCTGAAACGTCCGGGTTTGTAACCGCGAATCATTGCTTCTGAAGTCTGCGTAAATAAGCTTCTGATTTCTGAAAAAACTTCTGTGTAAGTTGCTGGATTGGAACGTGGTGTACGACCGATTGGCGATTGATCAATATCAATAATTTTGTCAATATGTTCTAAACCTTCAATCTTTTTATAAGGCTGTGGTTTTTTTACGCCATTGAAAAAATGTGCATTTAAAATCGGATAAAGCGTTTCATTAATCAGCGTAGATTTCCCGCTTCCGGAAACTCCTGTGACGCAGATTAATTTTCCTAGCGGCAATTCAATCGAAACATTTTTCAAGTTATTTCCTGTCGCTCCAGTTAATTTCAAGAGCTTTCCATTGCCTTCACGGCGTTTTTTTGGAACAGCAATTTCCATCTCGCCATTCAAATAGGAAGCTGTTAAAGTGTGTTCCTTCAATAATTCTGCAGGCGTTCCTTTACTGATAATTTGTCCACCATATTTTCCCGCTTTTGGTCCGATATCAATCACATAATCAGCGCGTTCAATCATGTCTTTGTCATGTTCGACCACGATTACAGAATTTCCGATATCGCGTAATTGTTCCAAAGAATGAATTAGTTTTTCATTATCTCTTTGGTGCAAACCGATACTTGGCTCATCCAAAATATATAAAACGCCAACCAATTGCGAACCAATTTGCGTAGCCAAACGAATACGCTGTGCTTCACCGCCAGAAAGCGATTTCGAACTTCGGCTCAATGACAAATAATTCAAGCCAACATTCACCAAAAAGCTCAATCTCGACTTGATTTCCTTGACAACTTCAGAAGCAATCTTCTTTTGTTTTTCATTTAAATCGCGGTCTAATTCTTCAAACCAAACCGCCAAATCAGAAATATCCATATCAGTCAATTCTGCGATATTTTTGCCGTTGACTTTAAAATATAACGACTCTTTTTTCAAGCGCGAACCTTCACAAACCGGACATTTAACTTCGTCCATAAATTCTTTTGCCCAGCGTTTAATGGAAGTAGAACCGCTTTCGTCAAATTGGTTTTTGATAAAGCTAGAAATTCCTTCGAAGTCAATTTTATAATCTTTGGTAACGCCTAAAGTTTTTGATGACACTTCAAATTTATCTTTTCCTCCGTGCATGATCACTTCCATCGCTTCCGCGGAAATTTTCTCGACAGGATCGGTCAATTTGAACCCGAATTTCTCTCCAATAATTTCCAATTGCTTGAAAATCCAAGAACTTTTATATTCTCCCAAAGGTGCAAAACCGCCCTGTTTTATAGACAATTTTGGATTTGGGACAATCTTTTTCATATTGATTTCATTCACTGTTCCAAGTCCGTTACAGCTGTCGCAAGCGCCTTTTGGAGAGTTGAATGAAAAATTATTCGGCTCTGGATTTGGATAGGATATTCCAGAAGTAGGACACATCAAATTACGGCTGAAATAGCGCGCTTCCTGCGTATCTTGGTCGATTATCATCAAAATATCATCACCGTGATACATTGCTGTTTTGATACTTTCAGTCAAACGTTTGTCGTTTTCTGGCGTATTTTCAATCAGCATTCTGTCAATTACCGTTTCAATATCATGCGTTTTGTAACGGTCCAATTTCATTCCGGCGGTAATATCTTTAATTTCGCCATTGATTCGAACTTTCAAAAATCCTTGTTTCGAAATTTGTTCAAATAACTCGCGGTAATGTCCTTTACGTGAACGAATTATCGGAGCTAGAATATTGATTCGCTTTCCTTCGAAATTCTCAAAAATCAGCTGTTTAATTTGCTCATCGCTATAACTGACCATCTTTTCTCCGGTCACGTAACTGTAAGCGTCGCCCGCTCTTGCGTAAAGCAAACGTAGGAAATCATAAATTTCGGTGATAGTTCCAACAGTTGAACGTGGACTTTTGCTCGTCGTTTTCTGTTCAATAGCAATTACCGGAGAAAGTCCGTCAATTTTATCCACATCAGGACGTTCCAAACCGCCAAGAAATTGTCTTGCATACGCAGAAAAAGTCTCGATGTAACGGCGTTGCCCTTCGGCATAAATCGTGTCAAAAGCCAGCGAAGACTTGCCAGAACCCGAAAGTCCGGTAATCACCACGAGTTTTTCACGAGGAATGGTAACGTCTATATTTTTAAGATTGTGGACGCGAGCGCCTAAAACTTCAATGTTATTTCCAGATTCTAGCATAGATTTTTGTGCAAAACGCAAAGGTACATCTTTGTAATTTATTTTTAGTTAAAGAGGATTGTGCAAAAACTTAAATTTGTGTCAAATAAAAGAAGGTAGAAAAAGAACAAAGAAGCAAGAATTTACTCAATAACCATTTCTTTCAGTCGTTTTCTATAGGATTCTAAGACTTCAATTTTAGAAATAAATCCGAAATATTTATCGTCTTTTAAAACCGGAAGAAATTCGCAGTGGCAAGTTTCAAACTTTTCCATCACGGTTTCCATTCCTTCTTCCACAGAAATAACTTCTTGCGGAATGGTCATCACTTCTTGGATTGTAGTATATTTTATTCGGAAGGGATTAAAAACAATCGGTCTTAATTTTTCAAATTCGATAACGCCTAAAAGTTCATTTTTAGCATTCACAACAGGATAAACTTGCTGTCGCGAAGTTGTCAAAAGTTCTATTAAACTCTCCAATTTATCTTCCAATCGAATTGTTTTGTATTCTGAATTGATATGACTTAAAATGTCAATATTTGAAAGGATATTTTTGTCTTTATCGCTGGTAAAAACATCGCCTTTGTCTGCCAAATGTTTGACATCCATTGAATGTGGTTCTAATTGTTTTGAAACAGCGAAACTTATAGAAGACACAATCATCAAAGGAACCATCAGGCCATAACCACCTGTAATTTCTCCGATAAGGAAAATAGCGGTCAAAGGCGCATGAAACAAGCCACTCAAGATTCCGGCCATTCCCACAATTGTAAAATTTCCAACAGGAAGCTGTTTTTCCAAGCCCAGCAAATTGAAAAATTTAGCTACGAAAAAGCCTAAATATGAGCCTACAAAAAGAGAAGGAGCAAAGTTTCCTCCGTTACCACCGCTGCCTAATGTTAAACCGGTTGCATAAACCTTCAAAAGCATTGTAATTCCTACGAATAACAACAAAATCCACTCACTGCTTTTATGTTCAGAAAGCAATGTATTGTTCAAAATAGATTGTGGATTTGTGTTTGCAAGTGTTTTAATGCTTTCATAACCTTCTCCAAAAAGTGTCGGGAAAAAGAAAATCATTACCGCTAAAATACATGCACCAAACAAAGCTTTTTTGTAAGCACCATTTTTAAATTTTGAAAAAAAGCCTTCAATTTTTTGAAAATTTCTGGCGTGATAAACGGAAACCAATCCTGCTAAAATTCCAAGAATTATATAAAAAGGAATGTTGTGATAATCAAATGTTTGCTGTTTTTTGAAAGACAAAAGAACATCTTCGTTCAGCACAATTGTAGAAATCAAGGCGCCTGTTGCGGCAGAAATCATAATCGGAATAAAAGCGGTAATTGCCACATCGGTCAAAACTACTTCAATTGCAAACAAAACTCCAGCAATTGGAGCGTTAAAAGCAGCTGCAATTCCGGCCGCGACACCGCAGGCCAAAAGCAAAATTCTGTCTTTTTGGGAAAGTCGGTATTTTTGGGCAAAGTTAGATCCAAAAGCGGCTCCAGTAATTGTAATTGGCGACTCCAAACCTGCAGAACCTCCAAGTCCTACTGTTAGGGAACTTGTGATAATCTGGGCATACATTTGTTTCCTCGGTAAAATACCGCCTTTTTTTGCTACGGCATATAAAATTCTTGAGCTTCCTTTTTCTAATCTTCCATTCAGGAAATTTCTGATGACAAAAACTGTCAGCAAAATTCCGATTATTGGCAAAATACTATTGATGAAAGGAAGTTTCAGAAATCCGTTAATGTAAGTTGCAAAAACGAAGACTGAATGCGCAAAAGCTTTCAAAATAATTACAGCAAATGCACAAGAAATTGCAACGACTACGCAAGAGAGATATAAAAAGTGTCTTTCTGAAAGAAAATCTTTAGCAATAAAAAAAAGTGCTTCAAATTTCTTGGAAATTTTTTTAAAAAATTTTTGTAATCGAGATGGCTTTTTGTGGGACATTTTAGCTAGGAAACGTTATGAATAAAGTGCTAAAATACGCTTTTTGTTAAAAATAATTTCAAAAAAGACCTATAAAGTTTTCAATTTTTCTTCGGCAAAATCTTTTAATTCTTTGAAAAACATCGTGAATTCCTGCTCAAATTTTGTGTAAAATTCTCTTAACTCTTTTACTGAAAGTCCCATTTGTGATTTGTGCTTCGTACGATTGTCCATTTGAAAAAGAACTCTTTCAATTTCTTCAATGAACTGATAATTATAAAGCCAGTTTCCTTTTTTCATATGCGGCAACATGTTTTGGGTTTTCAAATTCAGCATTTCAAAATTATCGTCCAATGATTTGTAAAATCGATTAACGAAAGTGGAAAGCTTTTCATTAGAATAATTGCTCCAATTTTTAGCTAAAAAATGATCATAAAAAACATCGATAATCACGCCAGAATAATGTCCGTATTTTTCGTGAAGTCTGTGTTTGCTTATTCTAAAAATCGCGTGCGCATCAGTAAACGTATCAATCGCCCGATGCAAAATGATTCCTTTTTGAACATCTTTTGGGAAATGTTCATAATCTTTTCCCCGAATTCCATCCGCCATCAAGTTGCCGATTTTAATAAAATCATTGTTTCCTGAAAGATAAATATGGGCTAGAAAATTCATTTATTTGATTTGTATAGTTTCAAAGATACAAAGTTTCTAAGTTACTTCCTTGGCTAAAAAATTAACTTATTTCAAAATTTTTACTTTGAAACTTCCCAACTTTGTATCTTTGAAACTTAAAAATAAACTCAAACAGATGACCTTAATAAAATCTATATCAGGAATTCGCGGAACGATTGGCGGGAAAGTGGGAGATAACCTGACTCCGGTTGACGCTGTGAAATTTGCTTCGGCGTATGGAACTTGGCTAAAACAGCATTCAAAAAAAGAAAAATTGACAATTGTAATTGGTCGTGATGCCAGAATTTCTGGCCCGATGATTCACAATTTAGTGGTAAATACATTAATAGGACTTGGAATTAACGTAATTGATTTGGGTCTTTCCACAACGCCAACTGTTGAAATTGCTGTTCCTTTGGAAAAAGCAGACGGTGGAATTATCTTGACCGCAAGCCACAATCCAAAACAATGGAACGCCTTAAAATTGCTAAATGAAAAAGGAGAATTTTTGAGTGGCGAAGCAGGCGCTATTATTTTGGATATTGCTGAAAGAGAAGCTTTTGATTTTTCTGACGTAGATAATTTGGGAGAAATTACCCAAAATGACGCTTATATGGATATTCACATTGACGAAGTTTTAGACTTGCCGTTAGTGGATATTGAAGCAGTAAAGAACGCAAAATTTAAAGTAGTTGTTGACGGCGTAAATTCTTCTGGTGGCATTATCATCCCAAAAATTTTAGAATTGATGGGCGTGGAATGCGTGAAATTATACTGCGAACCAAACGGACATTTTCCGCACAATCCAGAACCTTTGAAAGAACATTTGACAGATATTTCTGAATTGGTTGTCAAAGAAAAAGCGGATTTTGGAATCGTGGTTGACCCAGATGTGGATCGTTTGGCATTCATTTCTGAAGACGGCGAAATGTTTGGCGAAGAATATACTTTGGTGGCGATTGCTGATTATGTTTTAAGCAAAACTCCCGGAAATACGGTTTCAAATATGTCGTCTTCGCGTGCGTTGCGTGATGTGACGAATCTTCACGGCGGCACTTACGAAGCGAGCGCGGTCGGAGAAGTAAACGTGGTGGAATTGATGAAGAAAAATAACGCAATTATTGGTGGCGAAGGAAACGGCGGCATTATTTATCCAGAGTCACATTACGGCCGAGATTCTATCGTTGGAGTGGCGTTGTTTTTGACACATTTGGCACATAAAAAGATGAAAGTTTCTGAATTGAGAGCGACTTATTCGCAATATTTTATGAGCAAAAATAAAATCGAACTGACGCCTCAGATTGACGTTGACGCAATTTTGGTTGCAATGACTGATAAATATAAAAACGAAAATATTTCTACTGTTGACGGTGTAAAAATCGACTTCGCAGAAAACTGGGTGCATTTGAGAAAGTCAAACACAGAGCCGATTATCAGAATTTATACTGAAGCAAAATCACAAGATGAAGCTGATAAATTGGCCTTGAGAATCATCGACGAAATTAAAGCTGTCGCTGGAATTTAAACGTATGAAAAACGCAATCCAAATAGTATTTCTGTTCATCGCAGTTTCAGTTTCTGCTCAAAAATTCACAAAAGAAGAGCGTCAGGTGATCGAATCTGGCGACAAAAAATCGATGTTGAAAGTCATTGAAATTACTGATGAAAAAGAATTGAAAATCTTAAAATCGGTTTCTACAGATATTGATTTTAATGACGATTTGTTGCCCACATTGGCAGAGAGAATGTATATGTCAATGCGCGATCCAGCCAATCCAGGAATCGGAATCGCCGCACCGCAAATCGGGATCAACAGAAATATTATTTGGGTCCAGCGTTTTGATAAAGAAGGCGAGCCGTTTGAATTATACCTTAATCCTAAAATTACTTGGCGCTCTGAATTGCTCAGAAAAGGCAAAGAAGGCTGTCTTTCCATACCAGATATTTCAGGCGACGTTTTGAGAAATTACACCATAAAATTGACGTATCAAGACAAAACCGGAAAGCAATTTGAAGAACTGATCGAAGGTTTTACCGCCGTAGTTTTTCAGCACGAAACCGACCATTTAAACGGAATTCTGTTCACAGACAGAATGACGGAGCAAGAAAAAAGCGAAGTTTCTTTAATCAACAGCGAAGTAAATTTATACCTCGAAAAAAAGTTAAGAAGACAATAAATCATGCTCGCGTAAATCTAAAATCTGAATTCTAAAATCATAAATTTTATTTGAAGCGAATCATCAGGCATTTTCAATAAAGGCAATTCCCGCTGGATGGCACTCGCTGTTCTTCTGCCTGTTAGCAGAAGAACGAGCTCAAACAAAGCCACCATCGGGGCTAGTTGAGAAACTTTTTGCATTTTTGTAAACTTCACGACCATTGCGTGCTCAGAAAATTTCATTAGATTCTCAAAAATAAAACTTTGCACCCTTGCGACCTTGCGAGATTTTGTAAAATTGCGAGATATTTTTTTTCACACAAAAATGTTATCTTTGAACCAAACCATGATTGCAATGACTACAACTGAAATCTCAACTGAATTAGAACAATATTTTCAAAAATTCCGAAACAATATCATCGGAATTGACCAAGAATTTGTTTCGCCTTTCGGAAAAAAGAAAATAATCTATACCGATTGGACAGCAAGCGGAAGACTTTACCGCCCGATTGAAGAAAAATTAATGAATGAATTTGGGCCATTTGTAGCCAACACACACACCGAAACTACTGTTTCTGGAACCGCAATGACAATGGCGTATCACCACGCCAGAAACATCATAAAAAAACACGTCCACGCAAATGCTGATGACGTTTTAATCACAGACGGAACAGGAATGACGGGCGTTATCAATAAATTCCAAAGAATTTTGGGATTGAAACTGCCTGAAAATCTTCGTGAATTTACCAATATTCCAGAAGAAAAAAAACCAGTCGTTTTTATTTCGCATATGGAACATCATTCCAACCAAACTTCCTGGCTGGAAACTATTGCAAAAGTAGAAGTGATTCCGGCTTGTGAAAAAGGCTTGCTTTGCTTGGATGGTTTTCAAAATTTATTGGAAAAATATAAAAATCATACGATTAAAATTGCTTCAATTACTTCATGTTCAAACGTTACGGGAATCAAAACTCCTTATTATCAAGTGGCAAAATTGATGCACCAAAATAACGGAGTTTGTTTCGTAGATTTCGCATGTTCAGCGCCTTACGTAGAAATAAATATGCATCCTGAAGATAGCGAAGCATATCTAGACGCAATTTTCTTTTCGCCTCACAAATTTCTTGGTGGACCTGGAACTTCAGGTGTTTTGATTTTCAACAAGAAATTATACAAAAATATGATTCCCGATCATCCAGGCGGCGGCACGGTTTCTTGGACAAATCCTTGGGGCGAACACAAATATTTGGATAATATCGAGGAAAGAGAAGACGGCGGCACGCCGGGTTTTTTGCAGGTGATAAAAACGGCTTTGGCTATTCAATTAAAAGAACAAATGGGTGTGGAAAATATTTTGGAAAGAGAACATGAAATCATTGATTATGTGTTTTCTGAACTAGGAAATGTTTCCAATATCAATATTCTAGCAGACCAGCATAAAAATAGGTTGGGCGTAATTTCTTTTTACATTGACAATCTGCATTTCAATTTAGGCGTAAAACTTTTAAACGACAAATTCGGAATCCAAACACGAGGCGGTTGCAGTTGCGCCGGAACTTACGGACATTATTTGCTTCACGTGGACCAAGAAACTTCAAACGATTTGACCACTTTGATTACCGCTGGAGATTTGATAAGAAAACCGGGCTGGATCAGAATGTCAATTCATCCGACGACCACAAATAACGAAATAAAATATGTTTGTGACAGCATAAAATCGTTAGCAGAAAATCATCCAGATTGGGCTAAAGACTATGATTATAATAAGAATTCGAATGAATTTACGCATAAAAATGCCTTGCATTCAGAGAAAAAATTGGTAGAAAAGTGGTTTGATTTTAGTTAATCACATCCACTTTTTTTCTGTTTCCTTCTGCGAATTCTTCATAGCGGTGTTTCCATCTTTTGTGCGTCCACAAATAATATTCAGGAGCTTCTAAAATTTGCTGTTCGACTAGTCGCAAGAACATTGTGGTAATCTCATAATTAGGAATTTCCTTTGGATTATCTACCATTTCTACGAAAGTTGCTTCGTAATAACCGCGTTTTATTTTTCTTCCTTTCACAAAAATCACATTCATGTCCATTCGCTTTGCGATCATTTCTGCGCCAGTGTGAACCGGAACGCGAATACCGAAAAATTCTCCCCAATGATAGGCTTTTGAAGCTTTTGGAGACTGGTCGCTTGCAAATCCATAGACGCCCAAGACACCTTTCTTATGGTTTTCATTAATCACGCTGATCGTTTCTTTGGTATCAATCAAATGCGCATTATATCTTCCTCGAATATCGTGGACCAAGCGGTCAAAATATTTATTTTTTATCTTTTTATAAATACCATATCCTTTAAATTGGATGTATTTGTTCATAGAAACTAGCCATTCATAGCTTGAATAATGTGCGCAAAGCAATGCAATACTTTTGCCCCTTTTCTCCATTTCTTGATAGACTTCAAGGTTCGTAAACTGGAAACGTTTTTCAAGCTGTTTGTCAGAAATTGTCATCGTTTTTATCATTTCAAAGAATCCGTCCACAAAATGATGGTAGAATTTTTTTTCAACAATATTTCGTTCTTTGTCAGATAAATGCGGTAAAGCGATCAAAAGATTTTCGCGAACGATTTTTTTTCTGTAGCCGATAATGTGGTAAACCAAAACATAAACGCAGTCTGAAAAGAAGTAGAGCAAGCGAAAAGGCAACATTGAAATAACCCACAGAATTGGGTACACAAAAATAAAAAGTAATAACTGCATCAGCCGAAAGTTTTTGCAAATATAAAGCTATTGCTATTTATATTGGCCGTTGCTTTCTAGAAATCACAAAAGTGTTTGTACTTTTACGTTCAAATTAGCATTTATGAATACCATTCTTATTATTATCATTGCCATCAATTGCCTTTTCAGCTTTAAAGGCTTTAACGATTTATCTTTCTTTAGAAAATATGAATTCCATGTTGGCAGCATTCGCGCTGGCGAACAGCTTCGAATGTTTACATCGGCTTTCCTCCACGTCGATATTGCGCATCTGGCATTTAATATGCTGACGCTTTATCTTTTCGCTCCGTATGTTATTTATAGTTTGGGCGATATTCCGTTTTTATTTACTTATATCGGAAGCCTCGTTTTTGGAAACCTTCTCACGATGGCTTTTCATAAAAATGACTATAACTATCGCGCTGTCGGTGCTTCCGGCGCGGTTATGGGAATTGTTTATGCCGCAATTTTATTGCAACCAAATCTTGAAATTTATTTTATGCCAGGCTATATATTTGGAATAATTTATCTTTTTTATTCTATATATGGAATGAAGGCTAAAAGTGATAATATTGGCCACACAGCACACTTTGGCGGTGCAATTGGCGGTTATGTTATCACGATTTCACAAATGCCACAACTTTTGACGAACGACACGAAAATCGTAATATTTCTGGCAATTCCGATTGTCATTTTATTCATAATGGCAAAAATGGGCAAGATTTAATTTTGTAAGAATTTGACATTGGCACGCAATTTGAAAAGCTATAAGAAACAAATAAAAATTACACCATGAAAAAGACAATTTTAATTCTAATGACCGTTTTCGCAACCGCTGTTCAAGCGCAAGAAATCAAACAAATTCCGCAAATTAATGTTGCAGGAGAAGGAAAAATCAAAGTAACACCAGATTATGCAATCATCAATATTGGTGTTGAGAATGTGGGCGCTGACGCCGCAGAAGTAAAAAAGAAAAATGACGCGACAGTTGATGCAGTAATCAAATATTTAAAAGGTTTTAAGCTTCCTGCCACAGATTACCAGACAAAACAAGTTTATTTAAGCAAAACGTATGATTACAATAAAAAGAAAAATAATTTTACCGCTTCACAACAGATTTCGGTAACTTTAAAAGATCTTACAAAATACGATGCTTTGATGATGGGACTTGTGGATACAGGAATTAACAATATTCAAGGTGTGGAATTCAAGTCAACAAAGTTGGCACAATTTGAATCTGAGGCAAGAAAAGCAGCCGTTGTAAATGCAAAAGCGAAAGCACAAGATTATGCAAATGCTTTAGGACAAAAAGTTGGAAAAGCGATTTTGGTTTCTGACAATTCACAGACAAATTATCCAATGCCAAGAATGTATTCAATGGCTGCGATGAAAGAAAGTGGCGATTCAATGCCACAAGAAACTTTAGCAATTGGCGAAATTGAAATCATTGCAAATATTAATATTGCTTTTGTTTTAGAATAAATAAAATACAGAATAAAAAAAATCCCGATTGTGATGCAATCGGGATTTTTTTTTGCTTGGTTTTAAAGTTTGAATTTTCTTCAAATCAATTATTTTTAGATATATTTGGATAGTGAACTTGCAACTATTAAGGTTTTAGAAAACTCCAAATGAAATACCATCGCCTTCATATTACTACTGATGGAACTTTTGAAATGTATGATTCAATTTCAAAGTTGCTTAATTTAAATCCAATGCAGGCAGAAGACGAGAGGTTTGGAAGTTCGTTTTCTATTTGGACATACGGCTTTGATATTGATGGTGAACAAGAATATTTTGATTTTATAAATGTATTTTTGGATATTTTAGAACCTTCTTTTTCAGCATTGGAACAATTGGGAATTTATAAAGACGATATAATTTTTTGGCTGAATTATGAATACAGCGACCAATGCGCGATGTCTTTTCATCCGAAAGAAATGAAGAGGCTTGGTGAACTTGGCATTGGATTAAATATAGACTGTTTTAAAATAAAAAATTAATGTTCTTTAAAGTCCGAATTGTAATAATTTATCGAAAAAAATGAAAATATTTAAATTGGGATGCGGTTTCATGATTTTTGGCATTTTGCTCTTTATTGTCAGCATTTCAATTTTTACCTATAATAAAAAGCCATTCTTTGGCATGCAGACGATTGGAGAATTAGCACTTGTATTTTGGATTCCGACGATAATTTTCGGCTTACTTTTAATGCTTATCGACTTAGCTAAAAAGGATAAAAAATAAGATTTACTATCTTTATATTCCCAAAAATAAATTATAATGAACAACGAAATCCGCATGGCGCAGGTATTGCCGCAAGATTTAGAAAACAAAGTATTTGACCTGCAAGATGAAACTTGGCAATTGCTCGAAAAAAACAAAATTTCCGAAGCACTTGTAAAAATCACTGAAGCTTGGGAATTGCTGCCAGAACCAAAATTCAATACTTCGTGCTCACATATAATTCTCTGCGACTTGATTCAAATTTTAAATGTATCAGGAAAGCATCAACAAGCAAAAATACTTTGTGATGCCTGGATTGAAGATTTGAAAACAAGCGGTTATAAAATAATTGAAACCAAACCATTTCTATTTCTTGGAGAAACTTATTTATATTTAAAACAGCCACAGCAGGCTAAAGAAGCTTTTCTAGAAACTATGAATTATGGCGCTACGAAACGAGATTTTAGCGAAAAACCTGCATTTTATTTTGATATTGCTAAGAAAAAACTAACTGATATTGAGGAAATCCAAAAGCTTTTTGACATTGAAATGGATAAGGAAAAATCCATGCTTTCAAACGAAATTACAGAACTTTCAGATGCTGTTTCTGACCAAATTGAAGCGTTGAGTGAAGAAGGAAACGACTTTTTTGACGACGAAGATTATGAAAAAGCAATCGCAGTTTGGAAGAAAGCTTTGAAATTAATTCCGCAGCCTCAAAATACTTTTGCTGAAACACTTTGGCTCGAAACTTCAATCGGAGATGCTTATTTTATGCTTTCTGATCATGAAAACGCAATGCTTCACATTCTGAACGCAAAAGCAAATATCGAGGAAAATGCGTATGAAAATCCGTTTATTATGTTGCGTGTCGGCCAGTTGTATTTTGAAGCAAATGACTTAGAAAATGCAAAGGAATATCTGTTGCGGGCCTACATGCTTGAAGGTACAGAAATCTTTGAAGGAAGCAAGGAAAAATATTTTGAGTTTCTGCAAAAGAATGTAAATCTGTAGGTTTATTACCAATAATTTCTTTTTTTTTGCAAAGTTCTGCAATTTTAAGTTGATGATTACATTTTTAATGTTTCGACGTGTTCTGTAGGCGAATATTCCACCATTGGTGGGAAAGTGTCATAGACTTTTCTCGTCAAAAGTTTGTTTTCTTCCAAGGCTTTTAATTCTTTTGAGCTTTAAAAGATAGTGATTTTTCAGAAAATTATTTAAGAAAATGCTCAGTTTCTTAGGCATAAACGAAAGACTGCAAGTTTTTCGCTTGCAGTCTTAAACCAAGAAACTTAAATACTTAAAACGGATAACCAATCGCTAGGTTAAATACTAAATTTTCTTTTCGCCAGCCACCATCGCCAAGGGAAATTTTATCCAAAACCCAGCGGTTTCCTTCAGGAAGATAAGGCTTTCTGATCGGGAAAGCTAAATCCAAACGAAGTACCAAAAAGGACAAATCAAAACGCAAACCGGCTCCGGTTCCAACGGCCAATTGCTCATAAAATTTGCTTGTGAATTCTGCACCCGGACGATTTTCGTCTTTGTTCATTAACCAAATATTTCCGGCATCAACGAAAATTGCTCCGTGAACAATGCTAAATAATTTGGCACGGTATTCAGTGTTCATCTCTAATTTTATATCTCCAGATTGATCCGGAAGAAATGAATTCGTGGCAACGCTGTCTTTAAAAGTTCCAGGTCCGATAGAACGCGCTCTGAAGGCACGAATGCTATTTGTCCCTCCAATAAAAAACTGTTTGATAAAAGGCATTTGGTCTGAATTTCCGTAAGGAACTCCAACGCCAGCAATGATTCTACTGGCTATTTGAGAATCTCTTCCTAATTTGTAATAATGACGAAATTCATGTTCCATTCTTGCAAATTGGCTGAAAGGAACGCCCAATATTTTCTTCGGATCATCGGCATCGCCACCCATTACAAGTCCGGTAATTGTTGCAGAAAGGTCTAAACTTCCTTTGTAATAAATGGTGTTTTTCTTCCTTCTTTGCATCGTATTCGTGTATGTGTAAGAATAATTCGGGCCAAAAATTAACTGCTTGTCGATTACTCTTTGCAATGCTGGATTGCCAGGATTTTCTGGGGTTCCATCGCCGTCAATCTGCGTTTGGTATTCTTCTGTGACATTTCCAGAAGTTACATAGGTAATTTCGGTTACATTTAATTGATGCTCTTTTCTAGCATTTTCTTTCCATAAGTAACCAAACGAACCTTTAAAAGTATTCAACGTATAAAGTCGCTGTCTTTCTTGGTGTTCAAAGCCAATCAAAGCTCTGGTTTTTGGAACAAATCCTTCGCCAGATTCCATCTTAAACGGACCGATAAATCGTGGCCAAACCAAACTTGCTTCGCCACCAAATCTGAAAACATTATAGCCTTTATTTTGTCCCGAAACTTGCACTTCCATACCGCCAAATCCTGTCAATGTCAATAATTCAGCACCTTTAAAAGTATTTCTGTTGCTCCAGTTTACATTTAATTCTGTTCCTGTATAATTAGCGGAGTTGGTCTTCGCCAAAATTTCCACACGAATCGATTTCTTCGGAAGCGGTGTCAAATAATAATATGCATTTAGCCCATTTTCAATCGAATCACTCGGACGAAATTCGTTTTTTACGAACTTAAAAGTTCCCAAATTCACCAATCGATTCAACGAAAGATTGTGGTCGGTTCTGTTGTAAACATCGCCTTTGTGGAAATAAAGCGTTCGGTCGTAAATTCTTGGATCAAAGGTTCTTGTCGTGTCAATAATTGTAAAATCTTTATATTTTTCTGGAGTTGATTTAGCGATAATATTCGTTGTATCACTTGCCGAAAGCGTATAATTTGGATAAATCGTAATTTGGTCAATCGTATAAATCTGCTTTGCTTTTTCCGGAGTTTCGTCCTTCACTTTTACAATCAAATCCACTTCTTTTGTTCCAACCGTGCTATCGACTTGAATCAATAAATAATCTGGGCTAAAATAATAGTAACCTCTTTCTTTTAAACGTGTGTCGATTCGCTCTCTTTCAGTTTTAATTCTGTCTAAATCATACGGTTGACCGACTCTCAAACGACTTCTTCTGCCTAATTTTGCAATATCTCTTTCTAAATTATTTGTTGTATCCGTAGGAAAAGTGACGCTTTTGATTTTATATTGATAGCCTGGACGAACGGTATATTCTGCGGTAACTTTTCTGTTTTTGCTTTTTCCCGTAGAATCTGATTCGGTTCTAACTTTGTAATAACCTTTGTTTTCTGCATAATTTTGAAGGATGCTTTCATTGTAAGCCAAATCTACTTGGCTGAACAAAACTGGCGGTTGACCCACTTTATTTCGCAACCAATAACGGAAACCTTTATCTTTTGTGGGTTCTCCGGCAAGATTATAAAAATATAATTTCGGACGTAATCCTAAAAAAGAAGCATTCGGTTTTGGGCGAAGCAAAGGTTCTAATTCTGCTTCCAAAGCTTTTCGCTGTTTTTTAGACATTGTCGTATCTTCAACCTTCACAGAACCGCCAACATATAAGGCATCACCTTCGGGAAGGTATTTCAAATTACTACAACCACAGACAAAAAGTGTTGCAAAAAAGAGATAATATATTGTGCTTTTATTCATTGTCTTTATCTTTTTTGGCATTTTTATCAGTTCGTTCTTCTTGCTCTTGTGCCGATTTTTCATTGTCTCTCTTTTCTTTTTCGCGTCTTAATTTGTCCTTTTCTTTAATTTCTCTGTCGATTTTCTTTTGCTCTTCGGTCTTGTGAAAAAGTTCTCTGAATTTATTGTAATCCATCGTGATGATAAATCCAACTCCTGTTTCAATTACCTGACCTTGCAACGCCACTTGGTACTGATTTTTTCGATAAGCACGCACCATATAACGGCCATCTTTGGTCAATTGATAATCGGCAGAAAGGTCGCCGGCAATGTTGTTCGTTTCTTCATTTGCTTGTGAAGGTCCTTCCAATCCAAAACTGCTTCCGACGGTCACTTTCAATCTGTCGTTTAAAAGTCGTTTTGAAAGACCAACATTTAAGTCGGTTCTGTCTTCACGAGAACCGGTTGTGTAATCTTCTCTTGATTGCAAATCGAAGTCTAATTCCACGCCTTGAACTAAATCTCCAGCCAAATTATTTAACTGTTGCGAAAGGATTTTACTCACACTTTGACGTGCCAAAGAACCAGCAGAAGTACCGCCAGCTTCACTCGCAAAAGGATTTTCTCCAATAAATCTTCCTAATAAAAGCAAGGCAAAAACTTGTTTGTTCAATTCGCCTTCTTGCTGACGAAGTTGCGCCAATTTTGTTTTCGTCAAATTCGTCACTTCCGTGGCAACGGTATTATTTCCTTCGGGCAAAGTAATGTCAAAACTGATTTCTGGTTTCAACAATTCGCCTTTCATTTTCAGCAAAGTTTCAAACGGAATTCTTTGTTTATAGATATTTCTATTCGTCGTAATTTGGTTGTCCACCAAGTCAATCGGAGCTGTTTCAATCTCATAAACCGCAGTAATGTTGATGTCAGCTGTAGTCGGTTCTCCCGTCCAAAGAATGTAACTTCCTTTCTGGATTTCAAAACGTCTTCTGATGAAATTGAAAGACATTTCATACGCACCTTCGTCAAATTCATAGCGTCCTGTCAAAGTCGTTTTCCCAGATTCATCAATGCCTCCAGTCAGTTGCGCTTCTCCTTTTAGGTTCAAATAATCACCGTTTCCTTTGTCGATAATCATCGTCAATTCGGCTTCCTTCACAATTTCAATATTCACCGAAACATCCATTCCTTTAAATTGCGATTGGTTCAACGAATCGGCCACTATAAAACGCTTGTCAATCTGCATTCCGTCTTGGTCAATAAATTCCACAATACCTTCACGGTCAGCAATTGACGGGTCAGATTGAGGCAATACAATTGTCAAATCGGTATCTTCATTTACCTTTAAATCACCGCGAACTACAGGCTTATTCAAATCACCTTTTACGCTTAAAGCGGTGTCAATAAACAAATCTCCATAATATAAATCGTTGTCTTTTGCGACAGAATTAACAGCTTTAAAGTTTTCAGCGTTGACACGTAAATCAAATCCGAAGTCAGTATAATTTGTAGTCAAAACGCGTCCGTCAACAACCAATTGATTGTCATCATTATCAGAAATTGAGAATTTGTTAAACGAAATTCCTTGATTTGTAAACGAAATTTTATCGTTCATTTCATCAAAATAGGAGGCAAGCTGTGTTACTCGCAAACCAATTTCGTTGAATTTCAATTCGCCAATAACACTCGGACTTGTCGTGTTTCCTGTAACTTTAAATTGTCCCGATAAAAATCCGGTGCTTTGCGTAATCGCGCCCATCGTAAAGCCTTGAATACTTTTCATATTCAATTTATCGATGTCAAGATTCATGTCAAATGTGGAATTGTCTGTTCTATAAATTCCGTCAAGATTCACCTGATTTCCGTCTCCGCCAGTGATTGCAACATTGGTGTTTAAAGTATTTGCCGTGTTATTATCTACTTTAATGGCAATATTTCCCACGGTATCGGTCTTGAAGGTAAAATCTTCAATATTCAAATCTGCCGTAAAAGTCATGGTTTTGGTCAAATCTTTCACCAAGACGTTGCCATTGATTCTTCCGCCAGCCAAAAGCGTATCTTTTTGAACCGCGCTTGTGATTGTTGCAATTTCAAAATCCTTTAAAGTCACATCCAATGGCGAATTGGCGCTTTCAGACTGCGATTGGATTTTAATAGAACTTGCTTGATTGCTCAATTCAAAATTGTTTGCATAAATTCCTTTGGAACCAAATTGAACTATATTTTCACGGTCAATATCCCAAGGCTCGTAATTCAAAACCAAGCCGTCTGGCTCTAATGAAATCTGCGTATTTCCGTCTTCGGCTTTTAAACTTCCCGCTAAAAGATATTGGTCTTCGTCTTTATTATCACGAATCAGCAACGTATAATTCACTTTATTCTCAGCAACTTGGCCAGAAATACTGGTGTAAGGCAAATGAATTTGACCGCTTTTAATATCGTCGATAACCAAGCTGTAAATCAGCGCATTTTCATCAGTTTCAACGTCTAATAATCCATTTGTAATTTCTGTAGTGCCATAAATTACCTTTGGAATTTTTCCGTTTACGTTAATTGAATCGCCTTCGCTGTTGTATCTCGCATTGATTTCAACAGGAGAAAGGCTTGTCAATTGTGGCATCAATTTCATTAAAATTGGCTCGTCTCTCACCACCAAAGTCAGATCAAATTGCTGTGGCAAATTCGCTTTTTTTGGAGCTGTTGGATTCGTATTGTAATATTTTGAAATCGTATTTGTCAAAGCCGTTCCAACTTGGTCGTATTGAAAATTTCCAGTCATCAAGGCATTTGCAAACTGCGATTGAATGCGAATTGTGTCGCTTTCCGCGGAAGAAATTGCATCAACTTTAATCGAATCTAACGAATAGGTTTCCTTAGAATCCACAATCAAGAAATTGTAAACTCGAATTTTTCCATTCAAATTTTCTGGACTAGAATCGGTAATATCAGCAAAAACATTTCCTCGTAATTTCAACGGACCAGCGTGAAGATTCAGCTTTTCCAAATCAGCAATATCGGTGTTCAATTTCAATTTTACAGCAGGATATTTTCCTTTAAAATTTCCTTCGGCCACCATATCAAAAGTCAGATTGACATCATTCATTCCAGCAGTTGCATTGAAATTTCCGTTCTTAATAGCGCCTTTTAATTTTAGATTTTTATAAGTGTATCGGTTGAAATCAGCCTTAATCAAAGTTCCGTCAATTGAAGCGTTTGCGGTCTGAGGATTCAATCCCGTTCCTTTTACTTTTGCTTTCAAGCTGATTTTTCCGAGCGAATCATTTTTCAATAATTTTCCGATATCAAAGTTGTCAATCGTCGCATCGGCATCATATTTTTCGTAATTTTTTCTTCTCTGATCAAAAGTAGCTTTGATTTTTGCCTTTCCAAAACTACTCGCCAAATTCATATCTGTATTAAAATTCGAAATTCCTCCTTTGAAAAATCCATTCAATGACAATTGCGATGGAAGCTGAATATTCGCCGGAATCGTTCCTTTTGGTACAAACATATTAATGTCTTTCGAAGTCGATTTCAACTGATTTATCTTCAAATCGAAATATGCTTTTTCCACATCAGGAAGTCCTGTAATTCTTCCGCTTGCGGAAACAACAGTTGAACCAATGCCGCTGATTTCAAGTTTTGGGATAGAAATGTCACTGACTTTTCCAGAAACTTCGCTGTTGATGTACAAAATAGCATTTGGATTACTTTTAAACGGATTTTGGTTTTCCAACGTTGGTACAAATAATAGAATATCTTTGAACCCAATCTTACTGTTCTCTAACGAAGCATCGATTCCTAAATCGCCCAAATTATCAGCAATTTTCGATAAATCATCGTAAGTAACATTGATTTCATCTTTGACCAAAGTCTGCGGTGTTTTTAAGTATAAATTTTTAAGCGAAGCTCTCTTGCTTCCGTAGAAAAAGTTGGTTTTCAGCGATTCGATGTCCAAACCGCTTTGATCTTTCACCGAAAACTCTTGAATATTTCCATAAATAGAATCGGTGCTGTAATAGAATTTTTCACCTTGCAATTTTACATTTTTCAAGTTCAAATGCTTGTAATCTATTCCTTTTTTTACTCTCGGCGAATTCTCATCGTCAAATCTAAAAGCAATATTTTGAAGCGAAGTTTGGTTTAATTTCACTTTCCATTTTGGACCTGTCGCTTCTAAAGATTCTGGAGCGTCAACTTCAATTGCTTTGTCTAATTTTCCAAAAGTCAATCCGCCAGAAATACCATCAATTTCGAATTTTTCTAAATCAATAAACTGCTTGTTCAGATTGATTTCGTTGAATTCCAAAAGCAATTTTTTTAGCTTAACTCCAGTATTTAAAGCGGAACCTTTATTATCAAAACCAATGTCGATATTCGCCAATTTAATTTCTCCCAATTCCAGATTCAAATCAGTATTTTTAACCGCTTCGTCGGTAACTTCCACTGTATTTTGGGCAACTTCCTGAACAATTTCGCCTTGTTTCAGCATCACTTTAAATCCGTCTAGATTGATTTTTGGAACAGTAAAGTCCATTTTGTCTAAGTCGAATTTGGTGATTTTTGTATCAAAATGATTTACGTAAGCGTTCAAATCGTTCTTTGAAATGGCATCTTCAAAACGCACTTTTATTCTGTCAAGATTTACATTTTTTACCGAAATTTTCATCGGTGCCGAAGTTGTATCTTTAGGTTTATCAGAAGCAAAAGCATCTATAATATAATCAAAGTTGAAAATAGAATCTTTATTGCGTTTTACGTTCGCCGTAATTCCTTGCAAATCGATAGAATTTAATTCCACTTCGTTGTCTAAAAGTTTGAAAAGACTGATGTCAACTTTTACTTTATCGCCCGCCAAAAGCGTGTCGCCCGTTTGGCTTTCAAAGTAAATATCTTCTAAAATGATGTATTTTGGTAGGCCGATTTCAATTCGTCCAACTCTCACCGGAGTTTTTATTTTTCCTTCCAAATAAGTAACGGCTTTGTCTTTTATCAGATTTTGAAAATATGGAATCTGAATGAGAATCACGATCAACAAGAAAAGTCCCAAGATGGAACCGATGATCCACGCCAAAATCTTCAATGATTTTTTGACGTATTTGTTCATTTTAAAAGTTTTGGTAGGTTTGTTCAATTTTGATTTTATTTTTTTGCCACAGATTCAAAGGATTCAGCAGATTTAAAATTCAGAAATTAAATATCCGTGAAATCATTTTAATCTGTGGCAAATATTTTTTGAGCTTGTTTTTTGGTAATTAAAAATACTACTTAAATTATAGATTTTTATTAAAATCTTCCCAAAATTGACAGAAAACGACTAGCAACAATCTGCTAAATTCGTTCCAAAATAGATTTCAAATCTATGGCATCATCGAAGAAATTTGCCCACAAATCGCCTTTTTCTTCCACTCTTTTCGGAAGCGTTTTGATGTTAAAATCACTGAGTTTTAACTTGTCATTAATTTCGTCCCAGTTCAATGGCGTGCTGACATTTGCGCCTTCGCGTGGACGAAGTGAATAGATACTCGCCATCGTTTTTCCTTTACCGTTTTGAAGATAATCGAGATAAACTTTGCCTTTTCTTTTGGACGGACTTCTCTCCAAACTCACAATATTCGGTAGTTTTTTCAAAACCATTTGACTGACCAAATGTGAAAATTCACGAGTTTGATTGTACGAATATTTCGGTAAAACCGGAATAAAAACGTGAATTCCCTTTCCTCCGGAAGTTTTTACATACGCTGGAACTTGCAGCATATCTAAAATTTCTTTCAAAGTCAGAGCCGTTTTGACAATCTTTTTCATAGTTGCTTCATTCGGATCCAAATCAAAAATAATATAGTCTGGATTGTTCAAAGTTCCAACGCGACTGCTCCACGGATTAAGTTCAATGCAACCCCAATTTGCCAAAAACAGCAACGCATCTCGATCTTGACAAAGCAAATAAGTTACGCTTTCGTCAGTAGATTTTGACTTTAATTTTCGGGTTTTTATCCAATCTGGAACTTGGCCTTCGACATTTTTTTGGAAAAATCCAGGCTTTGAAATTCCATTTGGCGTTCGTAATAAAGATTGCGGACGGTCTTTCAAATAGGGAAGGATGTACTCAGCAATCGAATTGTAATATTCAATGACATCGCCTTTTGTGTATTTTTCTTTTGGCCAAAAAACTTTGTCTAAATTTGAAAATTCTACTTTGCTATCTGAAATTTCTTTTGAATTATCTGTTTTTTTCTTGGCTTTTGAAGCAACTTTTTCTGTTTCTTTTCCTTCTGATTTTATTTCCGAAACAATCTTTTCAGTCGCCAATTCTTTTTCGCGAATCACATCTTTTGCTTTTTTATCGGTTCGCAAACCCAAGTAAACCGGATGGCGCAAACTTCCCGAATCTGTCCATTCTGAAAATTTAATTTGGGCAACAAATTGAGGCGAAACCCAATGTATTCCCTGTAATTTTGGTGGCGTTTTGAAAGGCGAAGTTTTGCGTTCGATTTTGTTCAATTTGGCACGAAGTTCTTTCAAAATTTCGTCTGAAAATCCAGTCCCAACTTTGCCAGAATAGATAAAATCATCGCCTTCATAAAAACCTAAAAGCAAGGCTCCAAGTCCGTTTCTACTTCCGCTGGGTTTAGTAAAACCGCCGATTACCATTTCTTGCTGTTTGCTGGTTTTGATTTTAAGCCAATCTTTTGAACGTTTATCTTCTTGATATTTTGAGGAAGCTTTTTTTGCAATAATTCCTTCTCCACCTAGTTTTTCAATTGCCTTAAAAGTTTCCATACCTTGGCCGATTGTATGTGAAGAAAAGATAATATTTTTCAATTTTGGTAGAATTGCTTCCAAGATTTTCTTCCTTTGAAGTAGTTCTAAATTTCTTAAATCATAGCCTTTGAAATAGAGGATGTCAAAAACATAAAACTTTAAAGTTCCGTTTTTTGGATCTTCATCAAAATGTTGCAACCATTGAAAATGACTTTTTCCTTTGGAATCTTCGACTACGACTTCGCCGTCAAGAATCATATCGTCGTTAACTTTTTCTAATGTGGTTACAATTTCTTTATATTTTGAATTGAACGAAATTCCATTGCGGGAAATCAAGTTCACTTTATTGCTTTTTATTTGTGCCAAAGCACGGTAGCCATCAAATTTATTTTCAAAAATCCAATCGTCATTATCAAAAGGTTCTTCGGCCAAAGTTGCCAATTGCGGACGCCAATCTTCGGGAAATTTTTTAATTTTTTCCGCTTCTGCCAAATCTTCCGCAGAAAATGCAACATCATTTTTTTTTAATTCGGTCTTTGGTTTTTCTTGTTCAGCATCATCTTTTGATTGCTTTTCGATAACTTTTTTGGCTTCGGTTTTAGATAATTTTTTGCCTTGATTAGAACTATAAACGTTTCCGTTATCTTCAATTCCTTTGAAATCCAAACCAGAAATGGCTGAATTTTCATTAAATTTAACTTTAGTACCTGCAAATTCATCTTTCGATTTCATCAAAAGCCACATATTTTCCTTGCCTTTCATTTCGACCAAATGCCAAGCGCCTTGCAGTTTTTTACCTTTTAAGATAATTTTTATGGAACCGTCGGCGAGCTGTTTTTTCATCAATTTATTGTCTTGAGAAATCGTTTCTTCAGGATTTTCTGGGCGATACGTTCCGTAATCCCAAACCATGACCGTGCCGCCACCATACGCTCCTTTTGGAATTGTGCCTTCAAAATCAAAATAATCCATCGGATGGTCTTCGGTTTGAACCGCCAAACGTTTGTCAGCGGTATTTGCCGAAGGTCCTTTTGGAACCGCCCAACTTACCAAAACGCCGTCAATTTCCAACCGAAAATCATAATGTAAACGTGAAGCATCGTGCTTTTGGATCACGTAAGTCAATTTTCCTTTGGACGTTTTTTTTATGCCTTTTGGTTCTTTGGTTTTGGAAAAATCTCTTTTTTCGTTGTATTTTTCGAGAGCCATAAAATTGATTTTTTTGGATATATAACTATTCTCGCAAAGACGCAAATTCGCAAATTCGCAAAGTTTTGAACTAATTTTTTATAGCTTCTAGACTTGCTTTCAATTGTTCTAATAAATCATCAGAAGCACCTTTTTTAGCTTTCGGTTTTTCTTCTGTTTCTTCTTTTTTGACAGGTTTTCCTTTGGTTTTTGCTTTCTTTTTGATAAGTTTTACCAATTCATCTTTGTAGGTGTCTTTGTATTTTTCAGGCTCAAATTTCTCGGTTAATTGGTCGATAATCGTCATTGCCATATCTAATTCCTTTTTAGAAATTTTCACGTCATCCGGAATTTTAGCTTCCTTGGGATCGCGCAAATCTTGGTCAAAACGAATTTGAATCAATAAAATCGCATCTTCTTCCACTTTCAAAATTCCAAGATGTTCTGTATTTCGAAGTACGAATTTTGCTAAGCCCACTTTTCCTGATTTCTTCAAAGCCTCTCGAAGTAGCGCATAGGTTTTTTTAGCTTCCTTCGCAGGCTCAACGATATAAGGTTTTTCCAAATATTGCGACGGAATTTCTTTCTCCAATACAAATTCGAAAATGTCAATCGTCTGTGTTTTTTCAGGCATTGCTTTGGCAAAATCGGCTTTGTCAAGCACTACATAATCGCCATCTTCCTTTTTATAGCCTTTCGCAATTTCGTCCCAAGGCACTTCTTTTCCGTCTTTTTTGCACACGCGAACATATTGGATTTTACACTGGTCTTTCTTGCGAATCATATCCAATTCTACGTTGTGCGTCGTTGCGCCACTATAAAGTCTAATCGGAATATTGACCAAACCAAAGCTGATTCCACCTCGCCAAATTGCTTTCATAGTCTAATTTTTTACTTAAATTTATTACTTTTTACATAGAAAAGACAGCGCTTTAACACTGCTTAAACAAAAAAAGTGAAGCTTAAAACTTCACTTTTCGATTGCAATAATTTTTATCTTTCCTCACTATCGCCGCCGGTGCGCTTTTGATAAGGTTTCGTTTCGTTTGGATCATCATCTGCATCTTCATCATCTGTCAGCGAATGTTCATCGTCGAGTCCGTTAGTGTGAAAATCATCATTTTCATCTTCTTCCTTAGTATCTTCGTCAAAATCTCTGTCTTTGTCATGGACATTTTTTTGATCTCTGTTTAATTCTGGATTGTCAATGCCTCGTTTGTCGTTTTCGGCAAATTCTTCTTCGTTATATCTTTCGTTTGTCATAGCAGTTTTTTTAGATTATTCTTCGTCGATATCGTCAGCAGCGTCGAAATTGATTGTATTGTAAGCGGCTTCGGTCAAAGTCACATCCGCTTCTTTTTCTTCTGCCAAAGTAGCTTCTAAAAGTTTTGCAGCTTCGTCCTCGCCAAGCGTTTTTGCGAAGGCGCAAAGTGTTCCATAAGTTGCGATTTCATAGTGTTCAATTTTTTGAGAAGCGGCAATAATTCCTGCATCACGAACGGCGCCTGGCTGTGTTTCTTCCATAATGCTTTCGCCTTCTTTAATCAAGCCTTCCATTGCATCGCATTTTTTTGCTGCGGCTTTTTTGCCAATGATTTCAAACACTTCTTCCAATCTTGAAACCTGTTCTTTTGTTACATTTAAATGATCTTCCAAAGCTGCTTTTAAGTTTTCAGAAGTAGCATTTTTAGTCATTTTCGGTAAAGCTTTTGTCAGCGCTTTTTCCGCCCAGTAAATATCTTTCAGCGAATCAACAAACAATTCTCTTAATCCGTCAGCTGCGCTTGCTTTTGGCTTAATTGTTTGCTTTTTAGTCGTTGCAGCTGTTTTTTTAGCTGTTGTAGTTTTTGATTTTGCAGTTGTGCTTTTTGCAGTGGTTTTAGTTGCCGTTGACTTACTGTCTTTTGCTGTTGAATTTTTCATAACTTAGGTTTTAATTGTTTGATTTATTCAAAGTTCATCAATCGTTAGTCATTTTTAATTACATCTTTATTTTCATTTTTTATATCATTCTGAACTTTAATGAAATACGTGCAAAAAAAAACTGCTTCCTTGTTCAGAAAGCAGCTCTTTAAAATTTTGTCTGAAGTTTTATTTTTCAAAGACCAATTGCACGCTACCAAGTCTAGTTGTTGCGCCACCATCAGAATCTCTGTCAGGAAATCTCGTCACGGCTCTAGTCTCAGTCAATGTTCTGCCATTATTAGATCTTGCAAAATTAACGGTTACATCATCACCTGATGGATCTTCATAAGTTGCAGTAAGGGTGTTATTTGTTGCTGTCCAAGTTCCATCTACTTCAAATGCTGTACATGTTGAACTTGCATCAGTATTTACTGTGATGTAGGCAACTACATATTTAAATGTATTGTCAGCTTTTAAAGTAATTTGCGCTGGATCATAACATTCGCTTTCTTCCATTTGGTTTGTAGAAGAGTTGCCATCTTTGTTAAAATCTGTTGCGACAGACGTGTTGAACTGGGTTAAATTATAAGTTCCTTCAATTCCTCCAGAATTATTGTTGTTGTCATTGTTATCGTCTGATGAACACGATCCGAATGCAATTGCGATTATTGCAACAGCCATTAATTTTAAATTTTTCATTTTGTGATAGGTTTTTTGGTTTAACATTTAGGAAATACTTCCGTTTTTACTTTCACAAAGATGAAATTAAACACATGTTAATTGTTTACAATATTTTAATGAATTATTACACAATTGGCTATTTTGTTAAATAAAGTTAAATTTATTTTTCTCATTTACGATGTAAACTACTAATTTCTAGTTATTTGAATTTAATGTAAAAAGATAGTTTTTTTTGAAATTAACAAAATTTTCAAATTATTTCTGTAATTGCGTTAAATGAAGGTTAAGGTGGCTAATTTGGACAATATTTAAAAAATTGATTTTATAACTTTATGAGACATACTCATTAAAAAAATAGTGCCATGAACAATTTTACTACTACACCAGCTTTGCAAAATCTAGAAGTGAATGTTTCAAAAACAGAGCGTGTCGTTTCTGTACTTTCCGGATCTTTGATGCTCTATAATTCACTGGCTAAAAAACCTAAGAATTATCCAAGGGCATTTTTATCAGCCTTTATGATTTATAGAGGCGTTTCGGGATTTTGTCCCGGATATAAATTAGCAGGAAAAACATTGGAACCTGAAAAAACTTCAAACATTAATATAAAGGTGATGCTGACAATTGACAAGCCTGTTTACTTCGTATATCAATTTTGGAGAAAGCTTGAAAACCTGCCGTTATTCATGAAACATTTGGAAAGCGTTGAAATCATAAACGAAGAAATTTCAGAATGGAAAGCAAGAATTCCAGGTAATCTAGGCACTCTTTCTTGGAAAGCGGCAATCACAAAAGACGTTGAAAATAAAGAAATCAGCTGGAGGTCTTTTTCAAATGCGCTGCTTCATAATGTTGGGAAAGTGACTTTTGCCGATAATGGAAGCTTTGGCACAAAAATCAATGTTGTGATATCATACCAAGCGCCTTTTGGGAAATCAGGAGAACTGGCTGCAAGTGTTTTAAATCCGATTTTTGAAACGCTCGTCGAGCAAGATATAAGAAGGTTTAAAGAATACATTGAAAATAAATAAAAAAATCCGACTTCATCAAGTCGGATTTTTTTGGCAAAAAAAGTCAATCGCGATGCTGTAAATTATCTTTTTAATTGTATAAAATTTTAGCAAATATCTTTCTGTAATTTTATAAGAAAAGAAGCTACTTGATTAATTACAAACAAATTAAAATTGCAAATTATGGAAAGTCAAAATGTAAAACACGCACTGATCACAGGCGCGACAAGCGGAATTGGGTATGAATTGGCTAAGATCTTTGCCCAAAATGGCTACAATTTGGTACTAGTCGCCAGAAACGAAGAAAATCTAAGAGAAGTGGCGAGAGAATTTGAACAAAACGGAAGAATACACACGCACATCATTGCAGCTGATTTGTTTCAGCCAGACGCGGCCCAAAAAGTATACGAAAAAACTACTGAACTTGGAATCACGATAAATATTCTAGTAAATGATGCCGGGCAAGGCGAGTGGGGACGATTTATCAAAACCGATTTGCAAAGAGAAATTGATCTCGTGCAGCTGAATATTATTTCTTTGATGAGCTTGACAAAGTTTTACCTGAAAGAAATGGTAGATAGAAACGAAGGAAGAATTTTGCAATTGGCCTCGTCAGTTTCAAAAGCGCCGTCGCCATACCTTTCGGTTTATGCGGCTACAAAAGCATTCGTTTTATCATTTACTGAAGCTTTGGCAGAAGAATTAAGCGAATCTGAAGTGACAATTACGGCATTGCAGCCTGATGCAACCGATACCGATTTCTTCCATAAAGCAAAAGCGGAAAACACTGTAACTTATAAAGAGCGAGATTTATATTCTCCTGAGGAAGTGGCAAAAGCGGGTTATGAAGGACTGATGAACGGCGAAACCACGGTCTTGCCAGGGTTCATGAATAAAACACAGGCGGCAATGAATACCGTGATGCCAGACAGCGCGATTGCATCAAACATGAGCAAGCAGATGGAATCAAGCATGAAAGAAGATGGACGAACAGGCGCTACGCACGAAGCTTCAAAACGAGAAAGAGAAGCTATAAATTCTAAAAATGTGGGCGTTAATGGTGACTATTAATCGTTGTCAATAGGCAAATAAAAAAGGCAGTTCAATTAAGAACTGCCTTTTTTATTTATCTATTTATTTGAACTTTTTGCTTACGTTTCTTTCTTCGCCTTTTGGAATTACATCGCAGAAATCTGATAATTTTCCTGTAAGTCCGTCAGCTCTGCAAATTACTTTATCTAAAAGGTTTAATTTTTTTACTATTAATGCTGCGGCGATCGCGGCGACTGCGCCAGCGGCTACGCCTAAGACAACTGAATTTTTCATGATAAATTTTGTATTTGGTTATAGATTAATGTTCCATTTTAAAAATCCCCACCATTAAAAACGATGGGGATTTAACAAATAATAAACCTCAAAAAAACAATACAAACTCAAGAATTCTTGAAACCTTTTTGCTTTGAAAATTTATTAATCTGCTATTTCTAGCTACATCAAATTTATGAAGTGTATTACTTTTTTCGATTACACAATTACACCAAAATCTTACATTATTATCGATGAGTTTATGAAATATCTAAAATGTAAAAGGAATAAATAATTATGTAACAGCAATTTGACTATTATTTTAAACCTTTAATAAAAAGTCAAGCGATGGAAATTATAGAAATTTTAACGGCTTCAATTTTTGGAACAATTATCATGACTGCGTTCAGCTATTTTATTTCTGAACGCTTTAATGAATTATTTAAGGAACCAGTTTTGCTGAATTTGGTGGTTGCTTCCTTTAAAATTGAATTAGAACCAAAACGCAAAAGTTACTTCGGCTGGTTCGTTCATTTTTTAATCGGAGTGATTTTCGTCATCGGGTACCATTTGATTTGGAAGTATTCTGACTTTGACCCCACATGGTTCTGCGGTTTGATCTTCGGAATCATAAGTGGTTTCATCGGAATTTTTTCTTGGCACTTCATGTTTAAAATGGGCAAAAATCCTCCGAAGATAAAATTTAAACAATATTATCTGCAGCTTTTCATCGCCCATATTTTATTTGCGCTTACTGTTGTAGCGGTTTACAAGATATTTATTGCACTGGCATAATTTATAATAAAGACTATTAAATACTATGGAAAAATTTGATACTATTCAGGAAGAAATCACCAGTGGCTCTCACAATTCATATTGGACAGATTCGTCAGAACCGCTGATTTTCTCAAAAATTGACAGCGATAAAGAAACAGATGTTTTGGTTATAGGCGGTGGAATTGCCGGAATCACGACAGCGTATTGCCTTGGCAGAAACGGACGAAAAGTAATTCTTTTAGAAGATGGCTATTTAGGAAGCGGGGAAACCGGGAGAACGACGGCGCAAATTACCTACGCTTTAGACGACCGTTATTATGACATCGAAAAACTATTG